>Ga0099824_1001130_pt1 | contig 36341 bp, 15 predicted proteins | sample SiratrowhiteBW_FD_76837 | JGI IMG/M metagenome (GOLD analysis project Ga0099824, IMG submission 76837) | Root nodule microbial communities of legume samples collected from California, USA - Siratro white BW | ecosystem: Host-associated > Plants > Roots > Nodule | place: USA: California... | reverse complement strand
TATATATATATATATATATATATATATATATATAATTTATCTACTAGAATATTTCTCCTTAAATAGATCACTTTTTTTATTGGTCATTTTTTCACTTATACAATTGTTTGTCAATTTTCATACAAAAGTTTGCCAAAATTATGTTATAATTCTATTAAACAGTCAAAAAATGTTGATATCATGAATATGTAACTTAAATCTATAAACATTTTGATCAAATATGTCATACAAACCAATAAAAAAAATAAAGAAGCATAAACATTTTTATATTGGTTTATTTTTTTTTTTAAATTTACATTTAGTTTAAAACATCACAACATAAGGGAGATTGTTTCACTATCTTGAGATATAGATTACAAACACACATCATAAGTAAAAAAGTTTCTTGAAAATCTATCAAAAAAGTTACATGACTTAATAGAAAACCTACTACATGCAAACACTATAGTTAGGTGTACTGAAAGACAAATTCAAATTGCAAAGATGTCAAATCTTATACTGAATATTTCATAAAAAATAAGATTAAGAGAACATGTAATGATCTACTAATTGTCTTAAAGTAAAAAATCCTTAAATAAAATTACGATAAAATAAACTTTTATTGTTTTTGAAGAATTTTTGCAAGTTAAAAAACTATTGTAAATGACTAAAATATGTTAATTTTGAAATTCTCATAAAATCTTTAATATCTAACACATATATAATAGATTAATTTTATAAATAAAATTATATTATTTATGTCTCGTTTTGAAAATTCAATATGAATAAACTAATCCATTATATTTTTCAACCATCAAATAATTGATTATCACTTAAAGTATTACATTATTATATAAAATAATTGATTATTTATGATTGTCTCCCTTAAAAGAAAATTATAATTGAGTATAACATTCTAAAACACCTTCTAAGTCAATTGGTAAAAAAATAAGGTTTTAAATTGATATAGTATGCATAAACTTCAAAATAATTTATACTTATTATTTAAAAGTTATCTAATTATAGCTTAAAAAGCTATTAGATGTTCAAACTATTTGAAGTCTAAAGGTTGAACTAGATTTTAAAAATTAAATAATAAAAGAATAGTATCTCTTGGAAAATTAGTGGCTAGAGTTAAATTTCCATTATCCTTCAATCTCCTAAAATCATATAATTTATTTTTTATATTTATCTAAAATTAGTCAATAACTTTTTATTATAAACTTTAATATTTATTTGAAGTTGATGATATAAAAGTACTATTTAAAAAAAATCAAGAACACATATAAAGAAAATTAAATGTATAATTATCATTTAAAGATATTTTTTATGGAGTTCTCTTTTACACATGAGTGAGATTTATTAACTAAAAAAAAGCTTTGAATAAAAACAAGTTCCATAAATGCGTATCACATAAAAAAAAAGTAAAATTGAAAAACAAGAGTGAGTTAAAGGAAAAAAAAATGAAAAATAACATACCATCTAAGTTTCACAAGGATAATTCACTCACATGAAGAAGTGTTTTAAGATACAAACCCATTAAACAAAGTTACATACTTTTAAGCCAAAACTCTCACAAAATTTGATTTGAAACGTAAAAAGTACATGAAGGATAACCCTTTATCTATATCTAAAGAATAAATTAAGAATGTGTATTACCCTTTAACTACCACAAGAATAATATAAAATAAAAGTTATAACTTTCTAATGAGGTAGTTGGGGGAATGTACATCATTAATCTCTTTATCGATTAAGTAAATGAGTGAATAAACTTGTAAACCATGTTTATAATAAGTTAGACAATTCAATTGAATCATTAACCATTTCTAAACCTCCTAAAAATACTAGAATGTTCTATAAACTTATATAAATTTACAAAAATATTCTTTCCTAATTTTGTTCAAATTCCGTGATTTTTTTTAAAAACCTCCTTACAATTCTTCTTTATTTAACGTCAAATTCAAATTCATAGTTTGAGCAGTTTCAGATTTCAACAAATAAAATAGATTTCAAAATATAAATAAATAATAATTTATAGAAATTACAAAAATAAAATATAATCAAATCAATCTAACCAAACTGAAGCGACTACTAACTAAATATACCATAACAATACTATTTCAGTAATAATTTCACTGAAAAATTTTATATTTTTAAAAATTATTACAACCCAATTTAATTCAATAAAGCATTACATTATAAAAGTCAACCAAATTATACACACTTACAAGTTACAACTCCTAATACTGGGCAAGAAAGTAACAGGAAGAAGAAGATGAAAAAAGTTATGCATGAATTGAATGAATAAATAAAAATGGATGGAGATGTGAGTAATATGGATAGCATGATGTCACCATCCCAATAGATATGATATTGCATCTGAACTTCAAATACTTTCTTACTTTCTTTTTGCCTCCTTACCATATCTCTCTTCTATTTTCTCACTTTACAACACTGCACTTATATAGCCGCCTTTCATTTTCATAATCAGCACATGCTATATTTGTTATCACAACATCATATATCTAAGAACAGTTGGCTCATACTACAACGATATTCTCAAATGCCTCAAATTAAAATAGTAATTTTGTTATTCTTAACATTACAAACACACAACTTGTCATGCCACAAACTTTCAAGTGGGATCCTATAATATCTGTGCCACTTTTTTTTGTTCTTAGTGTGAAACAGTCTTATCCACAAGTGAAGAGTAGCTGGAGCAAGTGGGCATTAGCTGGTTTTCAAAGCATGGAAAACAAACAACAATAGACTGTGCTTAGTAAGCAGAGAGTGGTCTTTCTTATCCTCTGAAACTGATTCGCCATAAATTCTCCTTCTCTGTCCCTTATTCATAATTGGATTTGGGACCATTGTGAGCACAGACTCAATAAAGGACACTTTATGTACCACTTTTTGGATTCATGAACTTATATTTTGGGTATGAGATTAGATGAGCATCTATCAGATATTTATTTCATGTCTTGCAATGTGCAAGCAAATGCCCCCTTACTATGCTTCTTCAAGTGTTGGGACCATTTCACTTCAGTGCCTAATCCATTATTCAATCCATGAAATCCAAACAGTATGTGATGCTTCTTCCACTTCCCCTAACTTTTTTTAACCAACAACAAATACAACCACGTAACACCCCCCACGTATTATATGCTATTCATCATAGTATTTTATATAAGTCTTGCATTTCATTCTTCAATATGTTTCTACCTAACTGAAATGAATTTGTATATAACACATATATAATTACAATTTTTTTTTCTGCTGTGTTGTCCATGGAATTGATGAACACTTTCATTATAGGTGAGTTGTGCTGGTTAATTAAACTATTTATTAGAGATATTTTAGAAGTAATATATAGTATCATTAATATATCTTTTGTTTAATGAACTATTCCTTCAAAGAATCTTTTATTTTTTGCTTGACTATTTTAATCAATGCTTATTTTTTCCTAATCAATATTACAAGTAATGGGGCATTTAGGAATTATATTACTGGTAAAACAATATCAATAGACTGAACTACTTGTCAGAGATATTTTAAAACTATTGTACCTCTTCTTGTTCAAATTTCTTCTTTATCAAAAGTAAACTAATTTTGATCCATTGCAATTTAAAAAAAAAAAATTATTTTCTTTTAAGGTACTCTCAAAATATACCAAATACTTGTTAGTTTGTAATTCGTGAAACTTAGCCATGTGCAAATCTGTGCAACTTCCGTTCTCATAAGTTTGAAAATACTTATCTATATTGAAGAATCAAATGTGTTAAACATTAAACTTGTTATAAGTCAGAATTTTAAAAGCCAATTAATTCTTTACTCACTTTTCTATTGAAAAAAAAAACAAATACATTTTTTTTTTATTTCTCCTTTTAAATTTTTATTTTTCTTCAAATTGGTTTACAAGTATTTTTTAATTTATATTTTCATATTGTATAACGTAGTTAGATAAGCCATTTTGGAAAGAACATAAAAGAACTCATCAACATAAAGTATCAAAACTCATAAATTATTTTAAATTGTTAATATATGGTAAATGAGGCATCTTGTACTAAAGTAGCCTAAGAATTAGAAAAATCTAAGATTTATGCTTAATGTAACAACAATTATAATTTGTTTATTAAATGATAAATATGTCGGCGGTTACAAGACATTCTGTTTAACAACTCTAATAAAATTAGCAACAAAAATAATAATTTTTTTTATCTAAATTTTAAAAACTCAAAAAATAACTAAATCTTTAAATTTTGAAACTTTTTTTTTTCTGTTAGTTTACCCTTCTTACCTCTTCAATATGTTTTCAGGTACTATCTAATTAACAGTAAGGTACTGTCTAATGAACACTAAGAAATAGGAACTCTAATCAATGCAAAATGTCCTGGGTGGTTCAGAGAGATATTTAAAATCACTTTACTTTAACCAGCATACTCTTATTAAATGAAAAATAATTAGTTTAATTACTTATCCAAATTGATTCACTGTATTTATTAATCCAGATAAAATATATGTATCCATTGCTAGCATGGAAATTCAAGTTACTTCTTAGAGGCTAACAAGTAACGGAATTGGGCCTTTTTCTACAAGCAATATTGGGCAACAAGTATGGGCCTTGCCAGTTTTAAATGTCTAACCCAGAACCTGCTCCAAAAGATGATTTGATTATTATGTTATGGGATAGGTATAAGTGAAAAACCATTATATTATTTCACAGGTAACAACATCCTTTTAAATATAAAATAAAATAAAATCCATTTTTACATTGTTCTTAGTATGAGAGATAAAGCCTCACAGTATGGGTTAATGCTTCACAGTGGGTTGTAAATTGTGAAGATGGTGCAGGCTAAGGTATTGGTGGGCTCTTGACCAGAGTAACACAAGCACCCAACCCACGCACGCACGCACGCAGAGTCGCGGTCACCGATTAAAGGGTTCACTTCACACGTGAGTGTAGAGTATGAGTAGGAATTTAGGATGGCCCCACCTGTTTCATTGGTCACTAAACATAAAAGTAGTTTGACCCTACTGCCTGGTTGCTTTCTGTGTCAGTCACGAGCCATACACGTGCCAACTCTCTCTCTCTCTCTCAAACTCCGTTTATAACTCCAACGCCATTAATCCACTATTCAGCTTCAGCTTTCATCGAACGCCTCACCCTGAAGTAAATATTGTGACTAAAAAATAGAGTAAAAAAAGATGAGATAGCGGCAAAAGCGGAGTGGTTCCGGCATTGGGTCCCTGTGTCGTAGCAGAGCCCCGCAAAACCTGTGCTTCCTAAGCAAATCAAATCTTTTTTCCCTTTTTATTTCCTTCCTTCCAATCTCATTATGTCTAACCACACCCAATTATTTCTATTCAGATTCCACAAATCAATGTTATTGTAAGAGTCAGGTCTTCAGTTTCCCACATCCTTATCTCTTCCCATTCTCATCAATCACTACCCAACACATGAATTCCATCACAATAACTCTGCCTCTACCCTGCATAATCCTTGTCCTTAAAAATAAATTTCCTTTAGCTTCAACTATTTGGACTTTATTAACTCTTTCTTATTTTTAATCTTTTAAATGGATGTATATTTTTTTCTTCAAGAGTGAAAGTTTGACTTTTTTATTCAACTCGAACCAATTAAGTATAGTTCGTCAATTTAAATAGAATTTTGCACAAAACCCACTCATACTCTCGGACTACTTTGATTGGTATGAAAATTGAGCTCTTTTCAAACCCAACTTCTCTTTTGTTGCATTTTTTCAAACTCAACCTAATTAGAGTAATGAATGCTCGTAATTAAATTGAAATTTAATCTATTAGCCTTATGATAATGTTTTAGTCCTTATTTCTTCTATTCTAAAATATTTATTGTTCTAGATGAAATGCCTATTTTCAGGAAGTGATTAATTATTTGTTGATTTAATAAACTGACTTTGAGAATTGAAATGACAAAGTATTCAGATCAGATACTTTAGAATGGAAAACATCACTAAAATTAATATACTTCTTCCATTTTAAATTAATAATTCTTTTAAATTATTTTTCAATCAATTCATGCGTATAATTAAGAATAATCATCAACTCAACTCTTACAATGAAAAAAGAAACATAGTAGTAAAATAGTTAGATATATCTTTATTCAAAATTTACATTAATTATTTCTTAATCTACTCTCATTCTTAACTGAAATATAAGAAATTTAATCAATTTCAGCTTATTTGTTAATTCCATGGTTGAAAAAGATATAGTTTAGAAAGTTTATAAATTTGTAAAGGAGGGTGGTAATTTATTAAGTAAAAAGGAAAAGGTGAGATGAATAAAGATGAGAGATGATAATTAGGAATTGAAATTAGTGAAGAGTGACGTATGATGATGATAGGGAGGGTAGTAGGGTAGGGTAGGAGAGGTATGAAAGAAAACAACAAAGAAACATCACTGTTAGGAATAAGGAGTGTGACTATGGGTAGAGTCTAGAGAATAGGCAAAGAGAGAAAGAAAGGGAAAGAGAAAGAGAAATTGGTAATGATGAAAAAAGATGGGTGATGAGAGTGGAGGGTGTTATCTGTCCTCCTCAACACCCGGCAAACCCATTTCAATTGCCGCATTCCTGTCTCCCCTCAACTTTTTCCCATTCTCACTCCTCCTTTTCTTCCATCACAACACAACACAACACGAACACTTATCTTACAATATTCCTCCCACCACAAACCACTATTAAATCTACAAATCACAAACACCAAATACCCAATATTGAATCTCACACTAAACTTCAAAAATACACGCCCACTCCAAAATCAATCAAGTGCGCCATTCTAATAAAAAAAACATCTTGGGAATCGACCTATTTAGTTTGAATTCCATATGCTGCTTTTACTACTCTTTTGCATTTTTTTCTTGTCCTATGTGGATGAAACTTTCATAACTCCTTCTGTGTGTTACTATGATTTCTTAGGTCTAATGAGCAAGCCCGACATGGAATTGAATGTGCGAGACAGAAGATTATGGTATGGTTGACTTGTAGAATAAGCAGCGATCTGAAATTGTGTGTGAATCAGAGGATTATGCCATGATTCCTCTGCAGTCATTATTTATGTCCGTAAAACCTTCACCTATGCCCTTGGATACCCTTCCCATGCTCCAGTCAGTCCCACATATAATAATCATAACTCTCTATAAGTTTATTAAATTTTATAATATGCAAGAAATGTACTGGGTTACCTTAAAAATGAAACACTGCATTGGTTCGGAAGAATAATGGAACACTGCATGGTGTAGAAGCGTTCATGCGCATTCAGATGGTATCTTTGATCGTGATATTTTTCAACAGAAAAAAAAAAAAAAACCACGTCAAAGAAAAATACAGTGATAGTGAAAATGAGCTTTACCTTTTGAATTTGCGCATGCAACTCCCAATGGATCATTTTCAACGCTTTCTCTTTTTTTTTTTTCTCTCTATTCTTTTGACCTACCTAATCTTATTTGCGCATTCATCACCACTAATGTCATATTTCATTTAGTACTTCTTTTTCTTTTTTATTGAGTTATATATTTCCGATTCAAAATAAATGTGTTTTCGGATATGTGTGGATGACTCACCTTTTATGCCAAATTTACGTTTTCATACACTATATATGATGACGCAGAAGTTGATATTAATGTCTACTTCAGTATATATTTTTTATTTTAAATTGAAATTTAACTGATTTCAGTTTTAGGACTGCAATTAATACCATTACGTATGTAATACAATTTTATTAACAAATTATGCTTCCATCCATATATAGTTTATTTTTTCGCACCCTTCTTATTTTTTTTTTTTCAAGGAAAGAGACAGCACTATCATTTGATGTTTATCAAACGAGTTAATTATAATTTTTCTCTCCTTCTGTAGTTTCTAAAGAATTTCTAATACACCATGTTTAAATTAAAAAATGCATTAAAATCCATTTTGACTCTAAATTTAAATTTGTGGGAATTCAATGACAACCTTGTTGACTAACATTTAGTTGGTATTAAAAATTAATTCATAACTATCTCCACCCACCCAGTTTAATCACAATACAAACACTGTAGTGTAAGGTCTCAACAAGTTACTGTTACGTTTTGGTTGGTTCACAAAGCACACGAGGGTAAATGGGACGTTTAAAAATTCCAAAGGGGAACGTTGTAGCACCTGTTAACAGCGACCAGATATTTATTTAATTTGGTGTCTCCATATAGTGAGGGAATGGACGGTTTTGATTTATCCGTGGGAATGCATCGCATCCGTCCAACGCAAAATCCGGAGTCCATATCATTGTTATCCAACTAACAAAACGACACAGCTTCCGCCGTTTATTCTCCGTTTTGCCCTTCAGTGCTATAATCGCGTTTAATCGCTTTTGTTTGGTTTTTCAGTCTTAAGGCTTCATTCGTTGAGCTTCTCCACTCATATCTCCCCAAAAGCTTTTGTTTCTTTCTGCTTATGGAAGCCCCTTAAACTTTCTCTCTCTGCTTCACTTTCTCGCTTTTGCATTTACTCGCAAAAAATTTCCACAAAATCAGCATCAGTTTTCTTCTGTCTCTGATCTACCAAAACTCGTTTCCTTAGGTGCGTAATTCTTCAAATTTCTCCTCCTACTTCCGACTGTTCGTTTTCTTTTCAAATATTTCTTCCATGATTTTCTTTCTCGGCACTTTCAGGTAGAATGTAGTCCTTTTTGTTTCGTTTAGTTTTCTGAAAAAAAAAAAAAAACTGCTGAGGAATTTGCGCGAGCGCGGATCTGTTTAGCTTCTTCAGCTTTGTATTTACTTATTTGCTGAAGAAGTTGATGTTGTTAAGAAGAGTGAACTAGAAATAGGAAGGGAGTAGGTTGTGCTATTTTGATAAGTCTTCAGTCAATTACTAACTCGCAAGGTTGTTTATGTGTCTTAATGTTGTGATTCTGTTATGGTTAATTTTTTTTTATGCTTAACTCTGCAATAGTAAAACGTATGCATGCTAATTATTTACTTTTTTATTTTATTTATCACTGTGATTTGTTGTTGCTTGTTAATGGCGTGATCGTTATGACTGGACCTTTTTTTATCATGCTTAAGCGTGTTTTTCTTATCAATGGTGTTTTGTTTATTAGCATGGGGCTTTTTGTGTTGCTTGTAATTTGAAGTGGACGATGGATTTGACTTTTGCTGTTTCTGTTTGTGGCAGTTTGGTTTGATTGTGTTTGGAGTGTGATGTCGCCGCCGGCGGTGGTAACGGAGGAGGATGGGCTGAGCAAGGTGTCGTCGACCGTGGCGTCTGGTTCTTCGCAGTCCTTGGATTGTTTCTCTCAGGATGGAGCTGGGTTGAAAGAAAGGAATTACTTAGGGTTGTCTGATTGCTCATCAGTGGATAGTTGCGCTTCTACTTTGCCAGGCTTGGGTGATGAGAAAAAGGAGAACATGAATTTGAAGGCTACCGAGTTGAGGCTGGGTCTTCCCGGGTCACAGTCACCTGAAAGGGATCCGGATCTTTTCTCTTTGACCTCAGCAAAGCTTGATGAGAAGCCACTGTTCCCTTTGGTTCCTACTAAAGACGGGATTTGCTTGTCGTCCCAGAAAACTGTTGTTTCTGGCAACAAGAGAGGTTTTGCTGATACCATGGATGGGTTTTCTCAGGTTAGAAGAGATGCTTGACGTTCTTAATATCGTGAGAAATGTATTTTTTCTGCCTTGTCTGAGATTAGCTGTCACTATCTTTCATGCAGGGAAAGTTTACTGGTAATACGGGGATGACCGCAATGCTATCACCTAGGCCTTCTGGTGCTCAGCCTTCTGCAATGAAAGAAATGCCGAGCAAGTTGCAAGAACGGCCTTGTTCAACTAATAATGGATCCGGTCATAACCATACAGGTGCTTCTATAAGTGGCAGTGCACCGGCATCTAAGTAAGTGGAATCTATCATCTCAAGGAACCATAATTTTCACGAGATTTTAGGAGTTGGACAAATGAACACCTCAAATAGGATTTTTGTTGTGTTTCTAGGTATGCTAATTACGTAAAATCCGTTGTGACAGGGCACAGGTTGTCGGTTGGCCTCCTATAAGATCATTTAGGAAAAACTCGATGGCCAACACATCCAACAAGAACAATGATGAAGTAGATGGAAAAGCAGGTGTTGGCGCACTCTTTGTGAAGGTCAGCATGGATGGTGCTCCCTATCTTAGGAAGGTAGATCTAAGAAGTTATACAAGATATCAGGAACTATCTTCTGCACTTGAGAAGATGTTCAGCTGTTTTACCTTAGGTGAGCTTTTGCAGTTTATTTACTTAGCAGTAGATTAGTTTTTACTGATGATTTGTTTTAAAAGTTATTTGATGGTTATTTTAATTTTATTCTGGAATGTGTGTTTGGTACTTGTTTACAATCAGGTCAGTGTGGTTCCCATGGAGCTCCAGGAAGAGAAATGTTGAGTGAGAGTAAGCTGAGGGACCTTCTGCACGGTTCAGAGTATGTTCTCACTTATGAAGATAAAGATGGAGACTGGATGCTTGTAGGGGATGTACCGTGGGAGTAAGTACATTTAAATTCTTCACGTGGTCTGTCATTTCTCTTTTCTCATTATATTTTCCAGTTATGGTAATTATAGTTGTTTCTTTGATTATATTGTTAGGTGATTTAGCAATTATACAACCTAAAAAGGTGTAAAGGGTAAGAGTTATTAATGGGCACATATATAATTTCTTGCTAATTGCCAACTGTCAAACAATTTGGAAATTAACGAATTAATTGGAGTTCATTTTGGTTACTAGTGATTGAGGAGATAAAAAATTAGAGCAAAAGTGCTACATCCTGGTCTATTTGTGGTGTAGAATATTAATTGCTTGTTTTTATGCCTTGAACGCTGAGTCTAGTGATCAATGACTTGCTTGTTCAAATCCTGCAACATCTATGCTGGCATTATTTTTTTTCCAGTATTTTGAAAAGACCCAGAAGTCAAGTTTTATTAGTAATTCCTGAATCTTGCTTACTTTACAATCACCTAGAAGGATAACAAACTTAGTTTGATTCACAATATGATAATAAAAGGTTAGGTGCAAGAATTAATACCGATGCTATCCTAATATTTTTTTCTTCTGACCAATTCTTCTAATTTTAGGAGAATATCCATTAGAGGAATATTAAGGATAAAAAATAGTTGTAATTTGTATGAAATAACAGCCTAATTCCTTCGATTTGCAATTGAGGGGCATGGTAACTGAGAGTTTATGTTAATCAACTAGTTTGTGCATAGCATATTTTCAATGCGAAATAAGCTGTTTTGACAAATATGGGCTGAAATATAAAACGATGCATACCTTCAGGAGCAACACTCAATTAAATGTTAAAGTCCTTTTCCGAAGACAAATGTAGGTGTATTGACATCCCCACTTTGCTCTTCTTGTCATGTCATTTAACTTATTACTTCTCTCTACGTATAGATGGGCATCAACTCATTGAGATGTTCTCGAAACATTTTTCTTTTGCAGAAACGAATATATAGTCTGATGTGAGTCATTTAGCATGCACCATATTAATATATTTGTAGTCAAATTTCAGCTAGTTTAACAGTTACAAATAAAGTTAATAGAATAGAACGTGCTGCTAGTCTGCTACTGAGGTGTTTGCTATAGACATGAGGTTAGAAATTGAAGTTAGCACATGGTAAAGAAGGATTAGAATGGGGATAACGAAGAAATGACTTGCTTCTTAACAGAATGCCTGAGTGGCTGTGGCTAATGAGTGTGAGGGAGAGTAGGGGTCTGTAATGGTTAATTCAGGGTATGGGGGGCCTTTGAGAAGGGGATGAAGCATATATATACTCCTTGTTTAGTCGGTAGGGATTTATTTTTATCTTTTCTAGTTCCATTTTTCATGTATGCTATAGACTTGTACAATAGTATCAATCTAAACAATTTGATTATGGCTAGGGTTTTTTTCTGTTGAATACATTTTTACTATTAATTCCTCTAGATAACCTGTTGGTGTGTTAATTTTCTTGTCTATGTAGACATCAGGTCTTGGTGCAAATTCGTGTTCGTACCAATAAGTGAACTGACTAGTGGAATGAGATTTTTGCTTTTCCCTACTGGTTGACATTCCTTTTCCACTCAACTTCATTTCTACGTTTGTTGCAGAATGTTTACTGATACTTGCAAAAGGCTGAAAATTATGAAGGGTTCTGATGCCATTGGCTTAGGTATGTATTCTCACCAATGATTCATTTGATCGTCACTAACTATACCTAATGTGGAAGACTGACCTACGTAATTTGAGAGACGCCATGCCTATGAACTATACCTGCTGCAGATTATGATCCTAACATGTTCTTATGTGATCACTTGAATCTAGATAAACATCACTATATGCTATTTCCTGGAATATTTGAAACATTTGTACATGCAAAATTTCGTGTGGCTGTCACTGTAAAAGTTGATCTTTGATCGATTAACCGTTAAACCAAAATGGTGCAAGTCAATATATATTGGATTTTGGGGTGCAATTTTAGAAGGAGTTTTTATCTGCAAAAATATTGTAACTTTACTACAAAAACAATTACATTTTAGTAGTTGGATCATTAGTGTTGTCACAGGAACTGCATATAGGACCTTTTGTTTGAAACTCTATCATAACCTTGATATTCAATACCACAGTCTATCTCGTCAGCTAATGTCAATTTAAATAGTAATCACACTAATAATACTGTTTACCTTATAACTTCAAATAAATAGCCTCAATTTGCTTAAGTGGAGTTTTTCTGCCTCAGCTCCCAGGGCAATGGAAAGGTCCAAAAGCAGGACTTAGGGTATCCGAGACTGCCTTTTGTCGAATCAAAGCTTCATTGCCGGATCCGGAGTGGGAAAAAAAAGGAAGATGACTAAATTCCCTGAGATTGGTGGTTTAAAGCCCTTCAGCTGTTGTTTTTATGTTTTCGAGTCACATAAGAGTTTTTCTTGCTCGTGTTAATTTGTTACCACTATCATATCATATGAAGCTACTTGGAAGATTAGTATTTGTGGAGTCTGTAATCATTATAGGAATCTGTTTGTTTTGGATGAATCGATAATCTGTTACAGACATCAGACGGTTCTAACACTATATTTGTGATTTATGTCTCACTCGCCAATTCTTTTCTTTCATTTTCTTCGATAGCATTCTTTCGTGTCGACTGTTACCATGTGAAAATGGGTATGGGTAGAGCCATTAAAATCTGGTCTGATGTTAGTAGTGATACCTTATTGGCTTTTTAATATTTTATTGTTCTTCATGATTACATATGGACGAAAATATTCAATGCATTGATTGTCAGTGCAATCCATTATGTTGACAATAATGGCGAATCAGAACTTAAAACACCAGTATCTTGTGATCCTAATAGAAAACAAAATATGCTAAATTGAGAAAAAAAATTAACAAGCGTAATTTTTAACTGTTTGTCATGATAGCATTTGCAAAATGTTGATTTTCGTGCAAAACGGATGTATGTTAAGGTTCATGTCAACAACAGATTTTAAGATCGCAGATAAAACGAAAGTTTGAGTTTTACCTATGGGGATAAGATTGCATGTAGCATGATCACTTAATTACTTTATCCTGTCTGTGGCCACCAGGAACATAATCATGCTTCTCAACTGTTTACATTAATGTATTCGAGTAACGGGGGAATTAAGAATCAAGCATCGAGTAAAGGTTCTCTCAGCTTAAATAATTCAATTAAAACAAATGATTTAAGTGCGTGTTGAGAATTCCAATCTAACGTTACCTTAAATGCTGTTGCTTTAGAATTTAGCTCATCTGGGCTTCCATTGTTACTTAGTTTAAGGAGATGTGTTGTGGAGTTTAGTTTGATAGTCCATAATACTTGTATCTAATATACTCTATTATGTTTACGAATATAGTATAAAAGATCATCGATTACTACTATATTTACTTATATATACACATATATGTAAAAATAATCAATTATATTATAATATAATTGATCATTATATAATATTAATATTATTAATAATAATAAAACTAAAATTAAAAATAATTTGATTATTTTATAAATATATCATTTTTAAAAATCATTATGTCAATCAAATTATTCAGAAATTTTTCTTTCATTTTTCTCATTTTTCATTATCTTTTTATTAATTCAAATAATATAATTTTTATTAACTTTTTCTTTATTTCCTTTCTTTCTCAATCCCTAATGTAAATACACCGTGATCTAAATACATCCTAAGACTTGCTATAATTTGACGGTATTTGAATGATAAAGTTTCAGAGGTCACAGGGAAATTTCTTCTTGATCTGTTGATGTTTTCCATTTGCCATATCGTATATGGTCACTGCAGATTTTCATCTTGAAACCAGAATCTCATCAATGCTTTGGTGGTAATCAATTACTCAATCGAATTCGTTGAATGGTATTGATAGTTCATTCCTTGAATAGTATGATGGTATAAAATTTTATTGTTTCTCATTATCTTTAGTCGCTAGTTGTTCGTAGGTGTCCATTGGAAGAATCATAGTAATTTTTTTTAAACTAATTTAGCGAGCATTTGGAAAGAGATGCAAAATTGGAAAAACATTTCTCCCAAATATTGAAAAATTCAAACTTGGTATTAGTGGTAGGTGGCATAATCTTCATTCTTTATTAAGGAAACGGCAATCCTGAAATATTATTTTTTATACGATAAAATCAATCTCTATGAATATGTTATAGTGAAAATTCTGTCTTTACCTGAGATAATTTTTGAGAAATAGGGTCAAACATGATCATCCAGCAAAACGAGGAAAAAGACTACAAAAACTATAAATATGTTCATGTAATAATTGTGCTTACTTTTTTTATAGTGGCAATTAGATTTAAGATATGATGCTAATCAAATCCTATTAACCTCAAATCTTTCATTCTTGTTTTTATAGATGATTCTAGCAATAGAAGCAACAGTCTTAGAGTTGGTGTGCACTACTACCCTTTGGCAGGTTTTTTGCATCTTATTGCAAGATCTACGTACATACATATGGAACTTCATTTTGTCGGTTTCTTTTGACTTCTGATGACTACTGTTGAACTTTATGGTTGTCAATACCGATCAGATTTCATGATTTATTAGTTTAAGCATTGTTAGTAATGCATGATGGAATTGAAATATTCCCAGGTTAGTGCAAGAACAATTATTGACCAAAAGCATTAAATAATTAATAGAAGTACACTCATGGTAGTTTGTCATTTCTTCCAGATTCTATGCATTATAATGTTCATTTGAATTTAATCATGCTCTGCTAAATGGCATATGCTAACATGATGGCGTTTCCTCTGAAGGAAACATAACATTTGTGTGATAAAGCTTTTGAGCTTAGTGCGCATAGCCTGTTAGAGGTAGCTAGAATCGTGAAGGAAACGGTAGATAGATACAATATACTATGGAAGCAGGAAAATTTATATTTCTGCTAATGCATACAAGGATCATTTTGATCAAATCCATATATATTTTAGTCCATGCAGGTATAAAAGTTAAGAGGTTGAACACGTTGTCTTCCTCAATCAAATATTCACTGTATGTCAAAGCCTCCAACTTTCTGGTTTGAGTATTTTTTTCCTTTAATTGAAGTTAACTGGGTTGGTTAAAACTAGATACCCTTTTTCACTCATCTTGGTTTTTGTTGTTTTGGGACAGTGGTGAAGGGAGACTTTGGAGTAGAGTCTAAGAGAGAGATATGATAATCCAAATCCAGAATCTCAAAAGGAAATTAGTAGTGTTGGAAGGATTAATTGTAATCATTACCTAACAGTGGAGAAAAGGTGTAGTGGCGAGGTTGGGTATCCATTATTGATTTATTGAAGTTGGATGTCACTTGTTTGGAATATACTTACCCTTATGTGATGATATAAAGTTACACTTGTAAGTTTCTTGATATGATTATTTAACCTTGTTTTAATATAGTCCCAGCATGTTACCCCTTCGAATCTGTCACTGTGTTTGGATCAGTTTCAAGATTAGATAGCATTGTTTATTTTTTATGAAGAAGACAAAGCAATACATTTGTGGAGTAGAATTAACTTTTGTGTTATCTAAATGCACTATAATTAGGGTTTAGATAGTTTACATCAGATTTTAGCTTTAAATTTTATTGTATACACTGTACATAACTATATATATAGAAAAGCTAGCAAGGCACAGAAGAATATTAAAAGAAAAAGCAATGACCCAAATGCACATGATCATGTTCACGATTGTAAGATCAGATTTCCTTCCTTGCCGGTGACAAGGGCAAGTAACCACCAGTTTGATTAACCTAGCTGTGATAAATAAGCAAGAATTGTAGAGCCAAACTTTAGTTTGTGGATAGTGACAAATGCTCCAAGGTTCTGTCCTTCGTCATAGTGACATAGTTATTAAGGTTGCAACTTCATATAGCTGAAAAAAAGTAGACAATAAAAACTGAGGTATTGAAGTCCTATTGCAGCAGCAGTGATTATTTGAATATTATGAGTTTGAATATGCAGAGAAAAAAGAAAAAAAGGAAAAGGAAGTTTGAAGATGCTTAAGAGCCATAGAAAGTGAGCAATTCAGTGGTAATCAATGTTCATATTCGTATTTTGATTTGATTAATAGGGTGGACTTAATGACACAAGATATTACTTACTTCCATTTATTCAAAAGCACCATGATTTAATAACAGCACTATAGTTTGGAAAGAGATAGATACTGTGATTTTTGAGAAAAGTAATTTGAACAATGAAATCCTCATATAAATTATTGCAAGTGCTGGTTGACACTGATAAAAGCTTAAATTTCAATTATCATAGAATACAAATTCATAACCTCCCCCACCATCCTAAACCCGCAGGAAAAAACACATCCACTAACTGCTTAATTTCATGTGGAAAAGGAATTTATTAGTTCAAAATTTGTAACTTAACTAAGTAAAATAGTAGTATTTAGCACAATTAATTTTTGAACTAGTCTATAGATGTAAAATGGTTATATATATATATATAGTTTTAGGTTTGTAGTTAATTTTTATTCTTTTATATTTGTTAAGAAATCAAATACTTTAGTAAAAACAATGTAATAATTGAGGATGAAAATAGAAAAGGAGGAAAACTGGGGCTTGTGTAAGTTGGCAAGTGAGGCAGGCACTATTCAAGATAATATGTAGACTCGTAAACAATATGAAAAGAGTTTATATAATTTTGGGTTTTTTTCAAAATTTTAATTATGTTTTAGAGTTTTGAGTTATATAAAAGCTTAACTTTTGATCTTATTAAAGTAATTTGTATTTAATTTTATGACCTATCACTTAATTTTTTTTCATTTTATTTGAGTGTCTCGTGAATATTTTTTCGTGAACAATATCAAAACTGTTTTCTTTTTTGATGGAATAAGTTAATGGAATAATATTTGTTTAAGTTCTGCATAACTCCTCTATCTAACATCAGAATCACAGAAGGAGAAATGATGATGAAACAGCTTATCTGATAACTGTGACTTTCACCTTCTCATTTTGAGGAACAATGGCCCATAGGTTTGAAATGGTTGTATCTTCCTTTCAAGTCACTGCTAATTATTTATCCACTGGCGACAAATTATACATATGTGCTTAGCAACGTTTCAAGTCCATGCCCATTTTTTTGTCCATGTTTCAAAATGACAACACGCTGAACTCAAGAACAACTGTGCAAAAGGACAACAAGGAAACTTTGTTAGGTTGCTTCATCAATCTCTTTCAATCAAGTTCTGAAATCCTAGCCTCATTTCAATGTCAATTGAAGAAGAGAAAAATCAAACCTGATCAATAGAGGAGCTGAAAATTTGTGATGTTCCTTTATCTACCCTTCCCACTCCTCAGAAAATGTTACACTCTTTCATACACAAAATCATAATAATTAAAAATATTGGACCCTTCAGGTATTGTTCTCTCTAGGATCAGAATGCGTACATAGAAACATATACACATACATTATATGATATTTCATCGGTGTATATGTACCTCATGCAGCCACATTGGCATTACAACTTTACATAACGCCAACCATAAATTAAGCTAAGGCTCGAAATCTCTCTTTCTCTACTACCTTTAGTTCTTCAATAATGACTCCACGTGTTTCTTCAGCTGCCACTACTGTAGAAGGCATGTGTCACTTGTGATACACTGTGATCATTATTAGAAATTAAAGTGCCATACAAACATTCTACACATGCTTCGTTTTGATGTGGCATAATTGGTTGGGATTGAATCGACCATGGTGTAGTTTGAACTTTGATGAGAAAACAGTTCCTTGTTTACATCATTATGGTATATAGGACAGGGCTTGTACACATTCATTGAAAAGGGTAGGCACAGAAATACTGTCACACATATAAATGCTTGAGAGCAACTTGACACCACCATATCTAGACTTTCTCATTCATAAGTGATTCAATTCTTAATTACATAGTGAATGGTGAAAAGGGTAAAAAGTAGGAATCAGAATAATAATGTGTTTTAATGATTGAGAATTGTTGTTCTTCTTTATATCCTACACAACATTTTTATATAATTCATGATAATAGTAAGAATGTTACATTATATGCAGTGTGAGTTTAATTAAAATTGGTTGGTGGGGATCCTAACACTAATGGGTCATGGCATGTGCTCCAATTATGGTGGTCACACAATCACAGCATACGCCGTCCTAAAGAGAAGCCTCTCATTCTGCACAAATATTAAATGATTAATGGTCCTGATTAGATTTGTGGAATTAATTCTGCTGTGGCTATATCCATCTTCTGCATGTGAATATAAATTAGTAGTATATACCATACTAATTATTAAATGGTAGTTTGTGGGAATATCAATTTAACAGCACTAACCGCTAATCATGTGCGTTCTAATGGAAACAAAAGAAAGGGTGAAGGGAAGAAGACGATTCTATATTTATGTTATTAAGATTATAATTAGTTTATGTGTGTTTGGTGCACAGACATGTCAGGTCAAGCAATTTGTTGAGTCCTATCATTGGTGACTCTGTCGTTTGTGAAGGGATCTCACACGGCAACCATGTCGTGGATGATTGGATTCTTATTCATTCATTCAATCAATCTTTTACACTCCTAATGCTGCCAAAATGTTTCCAACAACTTCTAAAGGAGACTGTAAATTACTCCAATTTAATAACATACCACAATGAAGTAAATAAAAGCAAGTAGATTTTGGTGTTCCAAATTGTCTCTCAAAGATAAACAATAAAAAGCCCTTAAGGGGTGGCAACATGCTTGATCCTCTCTCACTGCTACTTACTGGGATGGCAGAGAAGTTTATTCAAATCTTGCAAACTTTCAATGCCGTTTAACTCAAATTTAAAATAAAATCTTGGTCTTCAAAAAGAGAAAGTAAATAAATAATAATGGAGGCCCTTGTGTTGTGGTGGGGCAGTCGTATCCTTATGGGGCTGTCCAAATTTCTCGGGGAAAGAGGATTCTTTAATTCTCTTCACATTTTAAAACTTGGTGTACTCGTGATGTGTCTATATTCTGTGATGAAAATCAAAGATAAAAACGTTGTACCAACATCTGTGCTGCCACCTTCACATTGCCATTATGACCAGGACCATCAAATTAGCTACCATAACATGTGTTATTATCAGCTGCATTGAAATCTGGAATTATTTTTCTATCAATTAAAAACCCTAACCCTAGTTATTTAAATTCATATTAGGTTTCAATAGGTATTGTTTTCTCGACTTTATGATGCAAATATTAAGTACATTATTCGGATAAAGTTTTAAATTTATGTGTCGGAGATAGATAAATAATATAGTACTATGAAGTCGTAAAAGGAGGTGGAGGTAGGTTTGGTGGTGACGTTGGAAACCATAGGATTTAATAGTGAGGGACAAAAGTTTGAATACCTAAAACGTTTAAAAAAGGATGAAATCGTGTGGTACTGTGTGAATGATTTGAATGAATCTGTGATGAGGGATAGAGCTCAATGCATCTAAGTGCATTATAATATGTTATTTTGGCAGTTAAGAAAGTAGCCTCATGCATAGCTTTCTCTTCTCTAAATTATCATCAGAGTTTGCTTAAGAAACGCATACATAACATGCCAACTTGTTCATTTTTATTCTTTCTATATACCTACCTATATTTTAAAACATGGTCCATTCAATTCATTCACCTGTTTTTAATTCTTCAAAGTTTAATAGTGATGCTTGCAAAAACATGAATCGCTGATTATGAGTTTGGTCAATCCTTTACCTTTAGCCATCTCCATAGCCACAATTGCATCGATATAAACATTTCCAGCTAAAATGGCATCAGAGTAGATTCTACTTTTCATACACACTATCATATTTCACCGTTCCATTTTTAAAACAAATAGAATTTCTGCTACACCATGTATGCTGAAAATAGTGGCGTGTAGAACAATTCTGGTTTGAACACTTTAGCCACTAGCTAGGACTTGCATCACATGTCGAATGGAAGATTTATCAATGTTAATTAACCTTATAAGATAAGCAGTAGCTGAACCATGAATATAATTGAGTAGCAATAGAACAATGCAGAAAAAAAGTTATTACTATATTAAGGACATATAAAAGAAAAGGTAATGCTAATAATGTTCTAAATCAATTAAAAGTGTAATTTTAAAAAACAATATAAATGCTCCCACTGTTATTTCTAGTATATTTCCAACATGATAACTAATAAAAAAATCTAATATTGATTAATTAAATTGTATCTTAATAAGATATAATCTAGATGTATAAGTTTTCATGTTTTCCAATCTCGTCATTACTTATAGATTAACTAAGAGATTATTCCTAGCTCGAATAAGAGATTTTAATTATTTTAATTCAAGAACTTTTAATATTGTATTTTTTTCTATTAACATGTTTTTACGAACAAGTAAACAAGGTTGAATTTTATCATCGTCGTCATTCAAGATGTATATGTGTTTGGATTATTCCCTTAGAAAATCACAAGAACTTAACTTTTCTACTTGATGAACTGTTAAATATACCACAATGTAAAAAAATAAAGGACTAAAATATTCTTTGAATCAATCTAATTTGTATAGATTAGTCACTTTTTTACATGACACCGAATAATAAGTGTAATCTCTAGTTTCGGTGGGTCTTTTTTATCTTTGGCAACTTCGCAAATAGTTCATAGTAATCATTATTCTATTAAATATTCATAAGATTTTAAATTTCTTAATTTTAAATATATTTAATTAACACAAGCTTGTTAGCATTGAAAATATTGTCGGCCTTTTTATCCCTTGATACATAATAACATAGCAGAAATTATAAAATCCAAGTGCAATAAAGTTTAATATTATTCATCTTCAATTCGTAATGATATCTAAATCTTAACACGTCTACTATGTCCTACAGTGTGGATCTTATCTTATTCAAATTAGATTAATGTATTTCTTTTATGTTTGTTGTAGGAAAATTTTGATATTTTTTTTTATAATTCACTAACTACTCAATCTTGTAAAGCTAGTTTTTTTAATAATAATATATTAACACATCATGAAAAAATAATGATTAATATTGTTCCAAAATCTTAAAGACACAAAGTAGATATTTTCGCCCAATAATTTATTATCGTCTAATTAAATATGTATCCACAAATAATATGAAATACAATTCTACTTCATCTTAGATAAAAAGTAAAAATAGAAGCATAAAATAATATATTATAATGAGAACTTAGAATCTCAAGTGTAGAATTTTAGACTATCCAAAACTATTTTTATATCATACAAAACATAATATATATATATATATATATAAGTCTTTTTTAAATAGGAAATATTAACTGTACCGAAATCTAACTGATGTAGGCATTAACAAAGATTAAAATACATGAAAATAGATTTTCCTAATCCAGAAGAACACAACACCTAATCTCAACCAATAATCACGAATAAAGGAAACAATAAATAACGTGGACAGCTAGTAAATGTTCATGAAAATTGAGGTTGAACATGTGAAAATGTTGAAGATAAGAGAGAAAGAAAACAAACATACTGGTCTGAATGTTCATTTTATGAGCATCATAAGAATCAAGTCACAATTATTTATAATCGACTTTGAGTGACTTTTGTCATTTCAAAACAATCTCATGGTGATCATTAATTTTAAAAATCCCATTTTTAATAATTACTAATTTTACAACAGTCCAAAATAAGTCAACCTCTGCGAAAAGGTCTGGTGGGTTTTGTACCAAGACTTTATTTCATTGAGAAGAACTTTTCTTCATTTGATCAATGCGGCAAAGACAGTATAATTAAAATTATAATTTAAACTGAAATATTATAAATCTAATTATTCTTAAAAAAAAATATCAAACGCCTTTGAAAAACAATCGATTATATTTAATTGTTCTTCAATGTTTTTCTTTCTTTTTAACATGACTTGTGATATTACAAAGTTTCAAGCATTTTAGCTCACATTATATAAAGAGTTTTTTACCACAACGTTTTTTCAATTTTTCAACTTTTATTTTGATGAATCTATACTCAGTTTTCCTACTTTCTTTCTATGTTATCTCACTCTCTCTTGAGATACAAACCAAACAAAACATAAGAAAGAAAGTATTATTTTAAAATTCAAAACAAATTTTTTTCATGTTCTGTTAAATTTAATTAAAAGTGATAAGTTTGGATTAAAATATATTTATCTTATGAATTGCAAAATATTACTATTCATACAATATTTAAAAAACAATCTCGAAAAGTGATATATATTTTTCGAGAATTACTGAAAAAAAAAAGATCAAAAGGTTGATGTGAGTGGTGTACGACATAATGTTGACAGGTGAGTGAGTTCGCTAAACAACGAGAGTTGACTAACTGACACCGTCCTTTATGTGTGCATTTCTCAATGGTACGTAAATGACCCTCCACTAACGGCGTCAAATCCCTGGTGCCATAGCCAACTTCTGCACTACTTTATTCAGTTTCTTCGATACTTGTGAAAGTAAAACACATTTTTAATTCTTTTAGTTTTTTAATGAATTAAAAAAAATCTACAATATGTTTTTGTCTTTTATCTCTTCTATTTAAACTACTGTAAAAACTTATATTCCACAAAAGTGTTAAATTTAAAATTTATAAGAAAATTATATTATTCAACTTGTACCATATGTAACAATTTACATTTAATGTATATACATACATATTAATTTAAGACAGTGTGTGTATATTATTTATAGAAATATCTGTTTATTTACACTAGATTCTTATTTATTCTCTGCTAAATAAAAATAAATAAATGAAATGAAAGAAACTAAATATAAATTACGCTGCTTTTTATTTAGATAGAAGATGAAATAAAATAAAAAATGCTTTTAATAAGCAAATTAGCTTAACCACTCACATCTTACATGATGTTAAGTTTACAGTAAGTAAATATTTGGTATTGTAACTTTAAAATATGTATTCAAAAACTATATATATATATATATATATATATATATATATATATATATCATAAATTTCATGAAATAAACCTGTTTAATGTATACATTATATATATCAGAATTATTATACTTAGTTATTCATAAAGAAAGTGTACTAAATATCTTATTTAATTAATTATTTGATAAGTTTATTTTGAACAAGGTGATGATACGGGTGTCTTTATTTCAGATGATATTTTCTGTGTATGGTGAGAACACTGGATTTTCAATCTGCAAGCTCGTATAAATTAATAAAGTTATTCATAAACTACCTTAATCTCTTAATACTAGGTTGATGATTATGGATAATATTTTAGATAATCTGTTTTTATTTATAAAATTATGTAGTTTAAAAATTGAGAGGAGATAATGAGTCTCTTTAAAAATATCCTTCTCTGCCAATAATGGACAGTAACCAATCCGATTCACAGGCTATGGTCATAGATGCAGTGCAATGGATATTACAACTATTTTGGTTTGGTTCAGCAAAATAATTCATGTGTTGATTTGAGAGTTTTCTATTTTTAGAAAATTCCACTTCATATGATTCTATTTGTTTCTCCATTTTAGAAAACCAAATAATAGAATCAGGTTTTATCATGAACAAGGGATAAATTCTGGCCACAGAAAAAAGTAACCAGCTTCTACAGCTTTCAAGGTCTTCTTGGCCTACCACAATTATGCTTGCAAGGAACACATTCAATGTATTTGTTACCTTAGTAAGCCATTCATTTTACTTCTTGTGCAAACTCTATAGTGCATGGTTATTAACAAAAAGAAAGAGAGGATTAAATTAATCTGAGTTGTTTGAGTATCTTCTGAATAATATATTTTGATTATTTATTTATTTTCACATATATTTTTGTATGGATCTTGTCAATTAACCATTAGATCATGTAATACTGTTGTGATTGTATATATAATGACATTTTTAAAAAATTACAGGTGAATTATTTTATTACTAATCATATTTATTTTTTTACATAAATATATATTATTGTGTATGATTTAAACATTCATAAATAATATAATCAAATAATAACTTTGTTATATTTTAAATAGCATACATGTTGAAACTGAGTGAAAGATGGTGTGTATTATAAATTTTTTGATGTGTTGATTTTTGAAACATTATCTACTTTATAAAAACTTTAAATTGATACATTTTACCATTTGAAAGTTGTTCAAAGTTACATTTTATTAGTTTAAGATTGATGTGATTTGATTTTTATTGCCATGAAAATTACTGAGAGTTCAGGAAAGATCCAAAGAAAAAAAAAAGGGAAACAAGTTGTTTCGTTTCATAGAAGAGTGGAAATTAAAAAAAGAATTGAAAATTTTTAAAAATAGTTTTTGAAAATAAATTAAAATAAAAAAATATATCAAAATAAATTATCAAATTTTAAATTAATTAATTTTACTTTATTTCTTATTTTAATATTAATTATTTTAATTATTTATTTGTATAATATAAAATATATTAGCAAAATATTAAATTAATTTTAATGTATTTATTTTAATTATTCATTTTATTATAATATAATATAATATTAATAATGTAATTATTAAAATAATTACAATTTAATCGATAAATTTTCTTATGATAGTGAAAATAAAAGTTCAAAAACAAATTTTTCTCATCATTTTGCATTGTTCTTTTTTTTTAATATGTTAGTTTTAACAATTTCTCTTCTCTTTAATTCTCTAAGCACAGTACACATACAAATCTAAACATAGGGTAAATCTTTTATCATGTTCAGATATAAGTTAATTATAGTACTAGTGCATAAACTTACTCTAACTTAATTACACTTTTATGAGTTAGATTATATTATTAGATTTTATTTAACGGATCAAATTAAAATTTAATTAAATGATGTATTTATGAATTTGAAACTAAATTCAAATAACTTTAAAATGTTACGTTGAGGGAAGGAATGAATAAAAGAATGAAAAGAAAACTAATCCATTGGCTGTGTTTGATATGTGACTGATAGCAAAACCTTGTCAGGAATCTTTCGTTTTATTTGATATAACACTGCATGAAATATGTTATGAACAATAGTTCCACCATGGCCACTACACATTCATAAATCAATTACCAATAGCTTTTAACTGTTGGAATGATACAAATAACAATATAATAGCCAACTCATTCAGCTATAACACCTACAGCATTTAGATTAGACATCATGTTGCAGAACTGTAGAAGGTAAATATGAGTGATGTTAAATTATAATAATTTTAAAAAGACTTTATGATGATAATGATGATGGTGATGAGAACTTTACAGGGAAATCTGAGTGAACTTTACACAGTGAGGTGAAACCTGCCCCCTTAGACCTGGCTTTTTACGAGAGAACATACATAAGCAAAGCAACTCTGCATTTCCTTATTCGTGAAATGTCAACACTGCCTCAGTTTTATTTAATCTTGTCCAAACTATTCTCACCACACACCATTTTCATCAAATACTCTTTTTTAGTACTAAATAATTAGCCACTATTGATGGGCTATAATTACTAACTTTTTAAAGTAATTTTGAATTTGTTATCTATTAGTATAATAAGATTAATGATCAAGAATTTGATAAATAATAGAAATTATATTGAATGACACTTTGGGTAAATATTGTTCAGTTTGAGTTCTTTGAAAAAATATTTATGCAGCATTTTGGCATGTACATTGAAGGTGGAATCAGAAGTTGTGTTAAGATGGGTGGGAGCAGTGGCATCTATGGGCTTCAAATAAATGCTTGACGAGGACGTTGAGGCCACTCACAGTCAATTACCGTTTGGTTTGGCACCTAATTCTATTCACAGTACTTCCTTGGAAGACAGTTTGATCTTATCAATGAAATGAATCATAAACCAAGTGTGAGAGTAGTTATGGGTCATTAAGACATGCCCCAATTTGCAAATCTCAACAATAACTTGTCTAAAATAACTTTCTGCCATAAGTGGTTGGAACCACACTACTCCACCCTTATCCTAATCCATAATTAACATTAGCGTAAAAAAAAGTGTGGATATAATTTTTAAATAACTATAATCAAAACTCAGCTAATTTATCACACATGCTCACAATGTTGAAAACAATCATCATTCTATTCTAAATAATTTTCAGAGCTCAATACATACTGCTATCAAGCGATTCAAAATTCATGTGTAATCTGATTTGTCTTAAATATATAATAGATGGAGGAAAAGAAAAAGTTTTGTTTAATAGGGAAATGGAGAAGTGTTAATAACGTTGGTGGTGGGAGAATGAATAGAGTGTTTAGGTTGGGCATTTTCTTGGGATCGATGAAGAAATTAAAAAAAGAGAAAAAAATGAAACACCCAACCAATGGCCGTTATTGTATTGTAGTGAATTGAATGACTAGAGCCCAAATTAATAATGCATTGTTATGGTAATTAATGGATTGCAGAGATGGAATGACGAATTGACCCTTGTGCGGAGAAAGAGTGGTCTGTGTCCAGAACATCACAATTTCCCACACAATTAATATCAATAGCCAAGGAAATGGAGCCCACTAGGGAGGAACCAGATGATAGGTATCAAAGTTGGCTCAGCTACTTAATGCCCAATCAAAACACCTCATTCAAACTCCTTCCTGCACATTTCAACCAACCAATAAATTTCTAAAGAGTTAAAAAATAAAAGGGTTGGAGAATGAATAATTGGGTTCGTGGGAAAGAGAAAAAGTGACGAAGATTAAGGCGAAAGGGATGAATGAGAGTAACCATGAATGAAGCTCTGTGCGTGCAAAGGGAGAGATGGAGACGCTTCTGGACCTCACACTGTTGCATGGGTCGGTGACCATAACGTGGGAATGAGACACTCATACACAATTCCAAGGAAGGAAGCCGTTGACTTGTTACTGTAGTTAGCAACCTCCACTTGCCAGTTACACATGTTAATCCCAACACCCTCCCACTTTCACTTTACCCGGATAATAATATTCCCACTTCTCTCTTTCTACCATTTTACGTGCTTTTCACATTTTTTTATTATAGATACACAACCAGAGAGTGAGTGTTTAATATAGAAGCAACACACAAGGCTTTTTCTATTGAGGTGGTCTTTTTTAGGCTCTCCAAACAGAAAAATAGAAAATTCACCTAGGTCAAGACATGGATAAATATACATGGTGGTGAATGGAAATAGAAAGAAGGAAAAGAGAAACATGAAAAGCCTCCCTCAATCTAATCCATTTCTTCTTCCTCTTTCTTCTTTTCTTATCCTCCTTTCCCCTTTCTAATCATCTTTCATGCGCAAAAGCGTCTGTCCTCTAAAACTACAATCCAATTCATCATCACCCAAATTCCTAAAGTCACTTTGAGAAGAGTGTGAGGATGGTTACTGGGTGGAGAAGAGCCTTCTGCACATCCATCCCCAAAGATTCAGAACCCAAAGTCTTAACTGAGAGAAAACAACATTGCCACAACAATAACAACGACACCAATCACACTCCCAAAACCTCTTCTTCCAAGTTTGGATTTTTCTCAAACCCATCAACTCCCCGCTGCGAATCTCAGCCTCCACCCACCCCTACCCTCCGCTGTCGAACCACCTCTTCAGTCCCTAACAGCCCAAAACTTCAATGCAAAACTCCAAGGTTCTTCCATAACTCAAATCCCTCATCCCCCAACTCACCATCCAGCTTCTCACTTCTCAAAGCCACTCTACGCCTATCCAAAGTAAGCAACAAAAAGGATATACCAAGTTTGGTTTCTTCTTTTTTACCTTTTTCGTCTCAAACGCGATTCCTTAATTCTTAACTAGTTTCATCATGTTATCCTTGTTAATCACCGCTTAATGGTTGAATTTCAATGGTTTATCTTTGCAGAGTCGATGTGGAATCTGTATGCAGAGTGTGAGGAGTGGGCAAGGAACTGCAATTTTCACAGCGGAATGCTCTCACACGTTCCACTTCCCTTGCATAGTGAAGAAGCACCCGATCCTAACGTGCCCCGTTTGCAACACTAGCTGGAAGGAACTTCCGGTGCTCTCCATCCACCACAACGACGATAACAACAAGAAAACCTTCAAAGTTTACAACGATGACGAACCTCTCATGTCTCCTACTTCACTCTCTCGCTTCAATCCCATTCCCGAGTCCGATAACGAGGAGGAAGAAGACAACCACAAAACCGAATTCCAAGGCTTCAACGTTACACCGCTTCCCAATTTAGCTTCCTCCCCGGTAATAAGGAGGAACCTCGAGCTATCGTTGCTGCCGGAGGCAGCCATTGTCGCTGCCAACCGAAACTACGAGACCTACGTCGTTGTTTTGAAGCTCAAGCCGCAGCACGCTCCGAAACCACCTCGTCGCGCTCCAATTGATCTCGTCGCCGTGCTCGACGTAGGCGGTGCTATGTCTGGCAACAAACTCCGCCTAATGAAAAACTCCATGCGACAAGTAATCTCATTGCTCCGCCCAACCGATCGTCTCTCAATCGTCGCATTCTCAGCAGGATCCAAGCGCTTGCTTCCGCTGCGACGGATGACCGGCGGCGGCCAGAGATCGGCTCGTCGGATTGTCGACGCGCTTGCCGCGATCGACCAGTCCCGAGAAGGAACTCCGGTGAAGAACGACGCCGTCAAAAAGGCAGCGAAGGTACTCGAGGACCGCCGCGAGAAGAACGGCGTCGCGAGCATCATCGTCCTATCCGATATCACCGAATCACGTGCCGGAAACAGTATTCACAGACCCTCGCTGGTCTCGACCACGCGCCTCTCGCACCTCGAAGTCCCTGTCCATTCGGTGCGCTTGGGGGAGTCTCCTCACGCGCTCTCCGACGACGCGCTCGCGAAATTCGTGTCTGGTTTGCTGAACGTGGTTGCTCAGGACGTCAGGATTCAGTTAGAGGTGGTGTCGCGATCGCGCGCCGTGGAGATCGCTGGCGTGTACTCATTAGCGGGTCGACCCGTTTCGCTCGGTTCGGGTTGGATCCGAATTGGGGATCTCTACACAGAGGAGGAGAGGGAATTGTTGGTGGAACTGAAAGTGCCTGCGGCGTTCGCTGGGTCCCACCACGTTCTGACCGTACGATCCTCTTATCGGGACCCCCTCACTCGAGAGTCATTAAATCCAGTTGAGCAGGCAATGCTAGTCCCTCGCCCCCACACCGTACGATCCTCCTGCCCCAAGATCGAACGTTTGCGAAACCTCCACGTCACCGCGAGAGCCGTAGCCGAATCGACCCGGCTCGCTGAACACAACGATCTCTCTGGGGCTTATCACTTGCTCTCCTCGGCTCGAGCCCTTCTAATTCAAAGCAGTAAGCCGGATGAGGAGCTACTGCGCTGGCTGGAAGCCGAGCAAGCCGATGTTCAGCGGCGCAGACAGAGGCCAACGCGTGGGAACAGCCGCGCCGAAGAAAAAGTGGAGCCGCTGACGCCGACTTCGGCTTGGCGAGCCGCTGAGAGGCTGGCTAAAGTTGCTATTATGAGGAAGTCTATGAACAGAGTTAGCGACTTGCATGGATTTGAGAACGCGAGATTTTAGTTGTAATTTTGATTTGAATTTTTTAAATATAATAATATTGTGCATAGATAAAAAGAATATTAATAGAGAATTGTTTCTTAAAGATTGAAATGATGATGATAATAGGGACAAGCGGTAACAGACGGGTAGAGGCTTTTCTGGGGTAAGAAAGGATGCGATAGTGATGGAAAAGTGAACCCACCTCACTTCCTTCACCACTTTGCCTGTTTCTTCTCTTCTTCTCCTTTTCATTTTCGAAAACCCCAAATTTCATGTATGCAAATAATCACGTCGATCCAAAGAGTATGCACCAATTATGATTTTTAAAAATAGGAGCTTTTTTGTTCTCAAAAGACCAATTAATAATACACACAGTTGGTGGGTCTAATCAAGCCAATGCGTTAAAATTAATAGTACACTTTGTTAGGTGTATTAATAAGGCTATAGAAGCAGAAGAAGGTTGGGGCCCCGAACTCGTTACTGCTTAGATATCAGACAATGGATAATGCCATGCAAGTGCTTCCCTGTTACTTGACTTGGCATTATTTGGCATCAATCTTTGGGGTATGTATGCTTTCTAAATTCTATCCAAACACAATGCATGTCGCACCTTCTTCGCTAATGGAATCTTCACTCTTGCTCCACTACTTTTCCCATAATTTAACTTAGTCAAAAGTTGTTCAACTAATTCAGAACTACATTTGATAAAAGATACACTTAAAATTAGTTATATCTTTGTTTGTTAATTTTTTAATAATTATCTTAATATTACACTAAAGTAGGTTTTAATTGATTAGTAATGTAAGATCTTTTACACTAACCATGACTATATGTATGTTATAACTTAAGAACGTGTTAAATTTGACAGTGTAGAAAAAGATCATATCTGGTTTTAAATAAACAAATTAATATTCTAAGATGTGAAATGATGTAATTGAAATAATTTGTGAAACATATTGAAAAACCTTGTCTGGATTTACCGTGGTGCTCTCATATGCAGCGCACTAGCTGGTGGGGCTTTGCTTCCATGGTGCCAAACAAGTACTTCCAATATGCAAAGTTATGTTTTGCAAGTAGGATCATGACGGTGCCATGCCAAACAACCACTTCCAAGATGAAAAGTTATGCTTCATGACGTGTGGGAGAAAGTAACCCCTCCTATTGGTAAATTGCAAGAGATTATTATTTTTCCATTCCTTGCAAAAGGAAATACACGAAGCCACTTGGTTGAGGAATCATAAACTCAAATCTTTCAAGTCATCAATAATTTCAACCTTAATTGTAATGTATTAAAACAAATAGTTAAAAAAAAAAAACCTTTGAATACTTTCGAATTCTTCGAAGGAGTTATAGAAGTTAGAATTTGTATGTATTGTATCTTTTCTCTTGAACTTTTACTTTATACAAGTGTGGATTTCTTAGTTTGCTTACATGTACCATGTAACTTTAGAATGAAAATGGTTATGTAGTTTGGCATATTGTGAGTAGTGGCACGTGTGAGAACTTTATCTTTTTTTGAAGAAAAAGGGGGGAAGAATAGAAACAGACAAATCATAAGATGGTGCGTCAAATCATCATGAATGCTATTCTGTCAGCAACGAATTTATGTTGGCGAATTGACATGCGATTTTTGGGATCCTAGATCTGTGTGCTTGCGAACCCCATCCCAAACTAGCTTAGCCACGGCCAAAAAAAGTAAGCTTATTATATCTTTTTCCAAACAAAAACAACTATACATCTTAATTTCATTAATATTTGTTCACCATCCTTTGCTTCAAACTGCCTCATCTACTCCCAATATTGTATGATGACTCAAAATAGCTTAAGAAAACAAAAAGCCAAATCACAAAAATACTAGTGTATAATTACTTACTAGTTATTACCAATTTTTGTTGAAAAATCTAATTGATTATTTTTAACGAAATAAATATTTATTTTTTTATTTGAGTTGTGATGTTTTCCTATATCTTTTTGTTCTTGTCCAATGTAATTTTTTTGTAATAAGTAAACTAAGGCCCACTTTTGAAATGCTTGGCTGAAGAAAAATTTGTCTACAAACAAATTTTTTAACGTTCAAATTAGTAAGAGTGTAAAGAAAATATTTTATTGAGTAAGTGAATAATGAAATAAATGATTAGTCTTTATGATCATAGTTTATATTTATAGAAAATAATAGGCTATAACAGATTTGGTTAAATTTAATTCTATTATCTGGATAGGTATACTTATCTTGCATATGTCATTTTTCTAAGTTATAGATACCTGTAGGAGAGTTTCTAACATTGAAGTTAATAGTAAAAATTATGTTTGATGTATGATTTTAATTTAATAGTTAAATTAGCAAAACCACATTTTATACATACCTCTTAAATTAAGAAGATTACTCTTCCTTTTCAGTATGTCCTTTTTACTTGTGAAATAAAAGTTCACGTCTTAACTATACTTGAATAGGGTGGCTGCATGGACTCAATAATTGGACCCACAAATTATTAATATGATAACAATCATTTCCCCCTTAACCCTAAGCATTTTGCTTGTGCATGTTTTAACCTGAGAGTATCCGCATTGAGTAAGGTAAAAACTTTGCATTTCGACACGTCAACCTCGATCCTTATCCTAAACGAATATCTTTATCCTTATAGTTTTTATTATAACGTATCATATAATAACTGAATTCTAGATGATGTTGATAGCCACTCTTGGGTGCAACAAAGTTGGCTTGTAAAAGATGTGGAGAAAGAGGTTTTGGCCTTTATGCAAGAGATGAAGCCTAAACCTGTGTGAAACAGAGAAAAGAGAGTGAGAAAATTGAGCATGAACACTTGTTAATAATGTTAGTCTTTTGGTTGGACCAGTGATCTTTGGAGGATACTGAAGAATTCCTTAATTTGCGCACACTTTTAGAAGCCTTTTTAAGTGGTGCTTATGAGTGCTTCCCGTTACTTGTTACTTTAATCTGTGATCCTTAAATTTTCTATTATGTAAATCCCAAGAAGACCACATTCTTAGCTTCTACATCTAACCATACATGTTTCACCACAAGTAACGTTGGGATAAGTTCTTTCTTGGTCACCAATAATCGAACTTGCATGGTTTTACTTTTGGAGGCCAAATCCTGTTCAGCATGTGAGATCCAAAATAAGAAAAAGCTGGCCTAAATTTGCTTCTACCAAATTCATGTCAATTATTCAAGAAGAAACTTTGCATACAAGTAGTTCAACATGAGAGTTAAAATATATGCTACTTTTTTAAGTTTAGTTGTTCAATGATTTTTTAACCTTCCCTCTCATGATTGTTTCTTATATGCACTTTTCTTTTGACACCGTTTTCCTCTTTTTTTTTATCATAAAATAGAGGATGTGGAAATAGTGTATGAAAAAAAGACAAATTTGCTATAAAGTATGAAAGGGATTGGGAAAAATTGACAAATAGACTACCAATAGGAACGTAGAACGTGATTGGTCACGCTTCATTTTTCTCTTAACTTTTTATTTTACTATTTACTCATTAACAAGTTGCTTTTGCTAACATCAAAGCTGAGTTTGTTGCGAAGAATTGGATCAATTTCACATAACACATCTTTTGAAAATGGGACAAGAAGTCTTAACTATGATGAAGTCTTCAATTCAGAATTACTCTCGTAGTTTACCTAAAAGATTAGAGTTTGTAAAGATACTTTAAGACCTCATTCAGAGTCAAAAATAATAATTACAATGGTTAGAAAAAAAAAAAGTCCTTTTACTAAAATTTATACTGAAACACTTTGGTAATTGAATATGAATTGTTAGTCTAAAAAAAAATACTTATGGTTTTTGGTTGACCCAAAGTCTCCAGACCACATACATATGGTGCACTATGACAAATAACACCTGCACCCCCTTTTTGAATCTACACCTCCTTAATTGGATGAAATGACTAAATTGTCTCGTTCATTCCTCCCTCACTGCACTCCACCATCACTGCTTGCTACTGCATCATTACCGTTGCAGAAGAAGGAAAAGAAGAAAAGGAGAGCGTTGTAGTTAGAAGAAGAGAAAAAAAAATCTGTTTCATTAACCTTGTTTCAAAAAAATCATTCTAAAAAAATACATTTCGAAAAATATTATATGCATTCTAAAAATTATATTTTGGAAAGCTTATTCCAAAATATATTTCAAGCGTTCTAAAAATCTTGTTCTGAAATTTTTTTTTTTTTTTTGGAAACAGATCATTTGGAAGTCACTTTAAATAAGGATAAAATAATTATTTTGAAAATTCGAAGATGCAAGTTCAAATTGAAGGGATGCAGGAAGCAATTGTCATGTACTATTCAGCCAATGGGCCATTTATTCAGTTTGTCTGACCCAGGTCAAAACTCAATTCCTTTGGACCCAAAAAAAAAAATATCAACTGCTACCTTGTAGAGTTGCATTCTTAACCCTAATGTTTTCAAACATGCACCCCCATATAGTGCTAAAATGACAAAAATATCCTTAAAATAATCATATGAATTACACATTTTGAGATGTATTTTCTGAATTAAAAATATCTTCCAAAATACGAAATTCATGACGTATTTTGAAATACAAATTTTAAATTTTAAATTGTTCATTCTAAAATACAAAATAAAAAATATATTATATTTCAACGTACAAATTTTATATTTCTAAATGTATATTTCAAAATATTATTTTTTATTTTCAAATATACATTTTCAAAATATAAAATAAAAAAGATATATTACGGATCGCATATTTCATAATACAAAATTTATATTCTGAAATCTATAATACAAAATTATTACTTTTAATATTCTTGAAGGTAAAATCCATAAAGTCATGGGCGAACTGAAACTGTAAATAATTTATTCTAAAAAATGCCGACTTAGAATTTCAAATTGTATTGAGGTGTAGCTTGACCGTACGGGGGTGCAGAATGCAATACTCACTAATTTGAGGGTAGATATTTGTTTGGGCTAATCTTAACTCGGGTGGAGCTTGGTCCTTTTTATTTCGTAGCTTAATTTTTTCGTCCCTCTTTCTTCTTACACCCCAAAAATATTTTGGACTATCTCCATTAATTCATAAAATTTTCCCGGATGTTCTTTTTTTCTAATTTTTTATTCTTTTACATCTTTAAATAAGTGAATTTACTTTTGATTTCTTAAAGAAAGAATGATGAATAAAGAATAACTTCATACATTTTGTCTGACCCAGGTCAAAACTCAATTCCTTTGGACCCAAAACAAAAACAACTGCTACCTTTTAGAGTTGCATTCTTAACCCTGATGTTTTCAGACATGCACCCCCATATAGTAGTGAAAGGAAAAAATATCCTTAAAATAATCATATGAATTACACATTTTGAGATGTATTTTCTGAATTAAAAATATCTTCCAAAATACGAAATTCATGACGTATTTTGAAATACAAATTTTAAATTGTTCATTCTAAAATACAAAATAAAAAATATATTATATTTCAATGTACGAATTTTATATTTTTAAATGTATATTTCAAAATATTATTTTTTTATTTTCAAATATACATTTTCAAAATATAAAATAAAAAATACATATTACGGATCGCATATTTCATAATACAAATTTTGTTATTTAAATTATACATTTTAAAATACAAAATTTATATTCTGAAACCTGAAATCTATAATACAAAATTATTACTTTTAATATTCTAGAAGGTAAAATCCATAAAGTCATCGGCGAACTGAAACTGTAAATAATTTATTTTCAAAACTGCCGACTTAGAATTTCAAATTGTATTGAGGTGTAGCTTGACAGTATGGAGGTGCATAATGCAATACTCACTAATTCGAGGGTAGATATTTGTTTGGGCTAATCTTAACTCGGGTGGAGCTTGGTCCTTTTTATGACAAATTCTTCCTCGACCCTAATACACGCTTCCTGCACCCTAATACAGATTTTTTAATTTCATAAATACCCTAATATAAAAAGTACACCCATCCGGTTCATAATGTTAAAAAAAAGAAAACCGGATGACATCCCATCCGAATGTCACTTTTAAAAAATTTAACAACCCGATGAGTATGTCATCCGGTTGTCATTTCAAAATAAAATAAGAATCGGATGACATCGCATCAGGATTTTATTTTAACTTCATCTGTTTCCAAATCTTTGATTAATTCTTCAAACAAGCAATAAGTAAGTAATTTTTTTGTGTTTATTAGCAATTAGTAAGTGATATTGCTGATTAGAGTAGTTGATTTGGGGTTTAGGCGTTGTCGACGACGAACAGAATAATTTTCCGATTTGATGTATAAGAAATTTGGAAATGAAAACCGGATGGCAGCCCCATCCGGTTGTCATTTCAAAATCAAAATGACAACCGGATGAGTACGCCATCCGGTTGTCATTTACAAATAAAATGAATTTTTTTTAAATGACAACCGGATGACATAC
>Ga0099824_1001129_pt1 | contig 36354 bp, 19 predicted proteins | sample SiratrowhiteBW_FD_76837 | JGI IMG/M metagenome (GOLD analysis project Ga0099824, IMG submission 76837) | Root nodule microbial communities of legume samples collected from California, USA - Siratro white BW | ecosystem: Host-associated > Plants > Roots > Nodule | place: USA: California... | reverse complement strand
TTTTTTTTTTTTATAAAAATATATATATATATATATATATATATATATATATATATATATATATATATATATATATATATATATATATATATATATATATTTAATGTATATGTATATTATATTCGTAATAGACAAAAAAATGATTTAATGAGGTTAGAAACACATCAAAGGTAAAATAACATGAAATAAATTAAAATGAAAAATATTCTCTCCTTCTTATCTTGTTAATTTTTTTAGTTGATTAATATTGTAAACTATGTATTGGTCAAGTTCAAAAGGGGTGAATTGAACACTTGAAAACTTTTCGCAAACTATTTGGAGAATGAATAATTTTTATGGGAACCACTCCACATGATATGTAAAGTAAACAACAAAGGTTCAAAAACAGTTTCAACACAATATCAATCAACCAGATACAATAAACTGTAACTAGAAAACAGTTCTTGAATACACAGGATACTGTAAAAGCAATTTTTGAAAAATTGAATCAAGAAATCAAAGAATTAGATCAACTTCAAGTTTATAATGATTCACTGATTAAAGAACTTTTTGTTAAACAATACAAACTATGTTAAGTGTATGAAAACAGTCTTTAATCAATAACAATGAAAGATTTAGTTTTTTGAAAAAACAAACTGATAAACAGTAAACCCAATAAATTGCGAAACTGCAGATTTACAGAAAACTGATATAATAGTTATTAACAGATTCAAACTTGTTAAGAGTAGATTGTGTTTAATCAGATTATATGTTTTCAGAAGTTATTAAAAAAGGTTTCAGAAAGTTAATAAAATTATTCAATTAGCAAGATCCACTAGATTATGAAAATTCAAGAAACACAACAAGATTTAACAAGAACAGTAAAGAGAGAGCAAGAGAGATTCAAGACACAGCAGATTTATCCTGGTTCACACTTTCACAAGGGCTACGTCCAGTCCCTTACACCACTGTAAGGATTTTCACTATAAAAAGATCAAACCAGATCAGTTTACAGAAAAACAACTTGCACCCCGCAAGTAAACACTGCTCCCCGCAGTAAACAATCTGCTGAACCTACAGTAGAACCCAAAACTATACAGACTCCACTGTATAAACTGGAAAACCCCTTGTTGATCCCCTCAGCAAGTCACAACCTGTTCTGTACAAAACAGAATTACCAACCTAGGTAACTCACAACAGAATAACCTTCAATACAGTGAAAGAATTATCACAGTCACAACAATACAAGCACTTCTATACAACAGATTACAAAAGTAATAAAGAAAGGGTATAAAAGGCTTAGTCTGATGATCAAATCAGTGAAGAAACTGTCTTAGTCAAATCAAAGCTTCAGTAGTAGTTCAAGAAAATAGTTCTTGATGAAAACGTTGATTGATCTTGATCACTAGACTTGAAGGCGCTTTTGCTCTCTTTGAAAACTCAAATGTTCTTGCTCAGAAAATGCTTAGAATGATTTCAATCTCGTGTCTTGTGTGTTTTCAAAAATCACGCCAGCTATTTGTAGACAACTGTCATTTAAAATTCAATCGATTGATTTTTCAAATAGTCGACTGTTTTTCTCCAGTTAGTTAAAATAGTTGTTCAAAACGCAAGTTTTGATTTTAATGATTTCTCAAAAATTTTGTTAATTCAGAAAATACTTATGGAGTTTATCCTTGATTAAGATTGCATGCATCACTGATTTGAACTCAAACATACCCCACAACACACACTCCTAAGTTCTATACCAAGTTCTTCAATTTTCATGAAATCTTCATGCATTCCACATATGATCATAAGGTCTTGAACTTCTTCACTTGGTTGGCTTCATCAAATCATCATAGTAGCCCACTGGTGCTAACAAATATAATAAGGTTCTTTTTTTATTCACTATTTCTTTTCTCTCTTTCTTTTTTCACTTTCTTTTCTCTTTCTCTCATCCCTTTCAATCTTTTCCTTCCCTACCCATTCAGTTCCCTATCACCCCTCTATATACGTGTTAATTATATAATTTTTTTTCCTATGATAGTTACTGCATGATAAGCTGGTATCTTCTACCCTTTTCTTTAAATTGCTCTTTTATTTTTTTATTTAACTTTTTTTCTTATCTTTACTTTTATTGACATTGTTGTATTTTTTTTCTAAATTTTCATAATTTATAATTTTTTATATATTTTTAATTTGTAATATTCACAATATATATATATATCTATATATATATATATATATAATATTCATAAATATAGAAAAATAATAGTTATTCATAAATTTCAATATATTGTATCTGGAAAATATTATATTATAAATTTTTAGATGTTACGGTTTATTCCTATCTTAAAAGATAAAGAAATTTTGAAATCATTTTAGGAATAGGTTATTGAATAAATGTGGGGTGTACCTCATTTTTCATAGCTTATTTTCTAATATCATTCATTTATAAGAAAAATAGAAAAAGAAAAAGACAGAAAGAATAAAACAACAAAAAGAAAAGAAAATAAGAATAAAAGTGTAGATCGCCTGATACACAGGTTAGACCATTTACTACATTGAAAAGTAATAGAAAAAGGATGAAGTTATGAAATAAAAAGACAAGTTAATTGTAATTTTGAAGATTTATTATGTTTACATTTGTTCTAGATTTATTCTCATTTGCTTCTTTGTTTTTCCTATGGTTTTAAGTCTCTTTTCTTTCATTTTACCTACCTTTACCTTGGCCCTATTATACCCTTGTGAAGTCCTCTCGATCTTTGTGCGCATGATATTCAAATGTTGTATATTTTAAAGTCTTTCTAAGCCTACGATAGTGTTTGTTTGCATGAATGCATTGAGTGAAAATACAAACATAAACACTTGAGAGTTGGAGAGCGTCTAATGAAAATTCTATCATTCTTGGTTCACCCTTTGATTTAAGATACCTTCTTGTTTACTAAGAGATATAGTTTTCCGGTCACATTTGTCGATATTCCTTAATTCTTCAAGGTTGTATTTTTGCTAGCTCTTATACATTCCTAGAGTCTAGCACTGAGATGTTGTTAATTTGTTATGTGTTTATTTTCTTTGATCACGAGTGTTTGCCCAGGAAAAAGATAAGTATGGGGTATTTGTTAAACATATTTTTACTCACACTTAGACGTTGTAATTATGGTTTTCTTGAACTGTAATTAATAATAAATTCATTGTTTTAATTTAGATTCATCTAATTGGATTTATTTGGGTATTAACTGTTATTTATTTCTTGTATTTTTACACACAATAAAAGGTCTAACACGTTGAGCATTAGATGATCTAACTAGACGATCTAGCGATTACGTGGAGTCAACAGTCTAGTGAACCATTTGACAAGACTCAGTTGTAAAACACACCTTAGCAACATCAAATGAAATGAATGAGGGTGTGAAAAGAGTGATTCTTTTATTATAAACTAGTTGGTTCCATTAGACGCTCTCTGTAGATAGTACCATTAGACGATCTCCTTGGAGAATCTACAGTGGGACCATTCTAAAGAGGAAGAAGCTTATTTAATGACTCAGTTAAATTCTAAAGAAGTTAACATTAATTATGCACACATCTTCTACAAAGATAATCTTTTAATTTATGTAATTAAAAATCCTGTATTTTATCCTATTTTTAATGTGTTGAATAGAGGATGATCTTCCTCGTTATTCTACAAAATCTCTCACAATAGATTTGATTGCACTGAGTTGGACTAAATAAAAATCCAATATGTGTATTTCGAACAAGAATTGGAAACAAAACAAATGAAAGAAAAACAAGAACAAAAATTTGTAACATAACTGGAAAGAAGATATTCACAAGTTAATCACATAGAAGAAAACGCCTAATAATTGAAAAAATAATACCTGAGACATAATTTTGAGCGAAAATCGTGTACAAAGGAGATTTTAAATAGATATTGTAGAGGCAGAAAGATAAACACGCCAAATAACAATTCTATACCTAGTTTTATTTTCATTTTGTAATTCTTTCGCTTTGGTCTTCCTCATAGAAGACTAAACTTCTTTGGATTGATTCTCTTTTGTAATGAGCTCTAAGGTTTCTGTTCGATAAAGTTTTGTTCTTAAGTTTTATGTAACTATTCTAATGCGCTCAATAGTCCCACATCGCTTAGAAGTCGAGACCAAGGTCAATTTAAATACACCTTCCACCCTTAATCCTCTGAGGCATCTTTTAAGGATAAAATTGTAATGGAGCTCCGAGCTTCAAAGCGGATAATAACTCGGATGCGGTGATTGACCCTGAGCTTCAAAGTGGATAATAACTCTGATGCGGTGATTGACCCTAACGATGTCATATTAACAGAGTTGAGGTCAAAACATTGGCGCCATCTGTGGGGAACTCGTTCCCTTAGCCCTCAACTGGTGGGCTTGTTTCAGTATGCTCAATATTCCCACAACGCCTAGGAATCGAGGCTAAGGTCAATTTAAATACATCTTCCTTCCTTAATCCTCCAACGCCTTTTAAGGACAAAATCGTGATGGAGCTCTGACCTCCAAAGTGGACAATAACTCGGATGTAGTAATTGACCCCAACGATGTCATATCAACGGACTTGAGGTCGAACAACTCGGTCCACCTGCATCCATTTATTATGTAATTTAATCTTATTCAATCTACTTTATGACGATTAACAATATTTTATGATATTAATTATATGACAAATATTATGCTATCAATTGTCATAATTCTCATCTATTAGGAATAACTCAGACCCCAAAAAGGCCTGTAAATAGAGACAAATATCACAGGAACTACTCATTCAATCTTATACTTTTTTTACTTATTTATTTTTATGCTCTTACTGACTTGAGCGTTAAAGAATCTATTATAGGTGGATCTCCACTCAGTGTTTCATCAGTCAGGCTCTATAACTATTGTTAGAGGAGATACAACTTGGTTACAGCTCGACTTTCCTCAAATTCAACCCTATTCCACTTCGGAATGTTCTAGTTAATTTTCAGTAAGAACAATAACAATTGTGACTTATTTTTAGTCTTTTTGAAATCAATTTTTTTGGAAAAGTATTTGTTTATAAACATTTGTTGAGAATCAGTTGTTTTTCTGTAAGTAGAAGTATTGGTTAATTCGCTTAGTCTTAATCAATTTATTGTACGCTTAGTCCAGAGGTAAAAGATAAACATCTCATTGAGTAAACACTTAGAGACAAAATGAGATATTTCGCTAATAAGATTTTGCGATTGACATTTGTTTGAAGTTCAACTTTGTGAAGAGAATTGAAGAAAAATAATTTAAAGATAACTAATGAAGAATTCACTGTGAATGAACTTGAGAGTTAACCTACTTTTTTTTACTATTTTACATTGTTTACTCTATTTTCTGTACAACAAACCTTAACCTCCCCCTCCACCCTTACTTTGCTGTTATTACTAGCTTTCATTGTTTGCAGATAAATTTTTCACATGAGTGACTAAATTTAATATTGGATTCATTGGAAGATAACATGTGGTTAACTTTTATCTATATTATCATCTCTTTGTTGTTACATAATCTAACATTGCATCAGAAGGTCTGTACTTAAATACATTTAATTTTCTCGTGTAATGATAGTGATTAAGAACGAACCAAAAGACTCCCTCTATCACCACATTAGCTAAAGTTACGATGTTATTCCCAAAATCACAGTTCATACTTCTCAAGAATTAAAAAAGAAGTGAAAGAAAATAATTCTCACTTATTATTTCTCATTACATACGTTGAATATATATATATATATATATATATATATAAATGAGCAAGATAATCTTGAAGTCCTACTACCCTTAATAAAACAATATCCCTCAAATTATGAGATAAAATATATAGAATTAAAGTCCCAATAAATACCAAACTAAAATTAATATGACAAAATTAAAACCAATATATAAAATATCAAAAGTTTTCTAAAATATCTCAAGACTCCCCCTCAAGCTAGTGAATGAATGTTATCCATTCTCATCTTAGATATAATTCTTTCAAAATTATTTCTAATCAACCCCAAAGACACTTGGTCAACCTCACAAGGTGAATCATCCTTCACATACCACTTATGGTCTGAATTTTGGTCGTGTGCATTTTTACAATTCCAAAGAAAGGGGTTGTCTACATTTTTGGTTTTATCCATAAAGAAAACAATTGATACACACCCAAATCAAGACACAATGAAGGTTAAGTGATGTAATTGTGTACAATGATGGACGCCGAAACACCACAGAGACCAAAGGTTGAGTGAGCAACAATAAAGGTTGCAATTAGGTTTATACAACAATCAAGAGTGGTTTATACAACAATGAAGGATGCAATTAGGTTTATATAACAATGAAGGTTGCAAATGTTTATATAACAGTGAAGGCTAAAAGGTTTATATGATAATGAAGAATGCAAAAGTTTATACTGCAATAAAGGTTGCAAAATTGAACACAGTCAGAGACTCCCAATGATGAGAAGCTCTGATACCATCTTAAGAGATGGACTTTAAGCCTAACTTAACCTTACAAAATCAACTTGTAAAGTGAGGTTCACATTCACTTATATACTATGAATTGGTCTTATCTCCAGTCGATGTGGGGTCTCCAACACCGCCTCATGTCGAGACATGTAATCTCATACGTAGGACTATGTATTTATGGGTGATTCGATAGCCATCCGATAATGGGTGGCATGATAGGCCTATCACCTCGGTAGGATAAGTTCTGATACAATCTCAAGAATAAAAGAAAAGTAAAGGAGAATAATTCTCACTTATTATTTCTTATTGCATATGTTGAATATATACATATGTGTGTGTGTATATACACTCATAATTAGGCAAGATAATTTTTGAGTCCTACTACCCTTAATAAACTAGTATTCCTCAAATTATGAGATTTACAACCTAAAATAAAGATAAAATATATAGATTTTAAATCCTAATAAATGTCGGATTAAAATTAATAAGATAGTATTAAAATCAATAAATTAAATATCGAAAGTTTCCTAAAATAACTCAACAATACTGGGCAAATTCATTGACTCCAATAGTCTTGAACGTGGTTGGGTATCTCTTGAACAAAATATTTGGTTCAGTTGATAAATAAAGTTCTTAGGCTAAGAACCTATTGGAATCATGAAGCATACAATTGGTTATTGTCCAATATGTTGAAGAAGAAGGATTCATTGGCAAAGTAGCTAGAAAGATGGTTGAAGTCATTGCATCGATAATCGCTAATGGATGTTTGCTTTAAGAAGGAGTCAAGTACTCAAACTCTTGGGACAATGACTTGACTATTGAAGAAGTGGACACAATAATGTATAGTGCTCCAAGGTCCACTAAGGGGTCAAATGTTGTAGTTTGTGGGTTTCTAAAAGCTTGAATCTTCTGCCCCCAAGAAAGAATGGCGTACAACATCCTTTTCAACATAGTGTTTCCTTACATCGAATCAAGAGGGCACGTCTTTGAAAAGGATAGGTTTATCATATACCATGTTCTGCAAGGAAGAAAGATAAATCTTCCAACTCTAATCCTTGATCACTGGACAACTTCATTCAAAACGCCTATCCCTTGTTGCATTCTCTTACAAGAATGATGTGTTTATTTGATATTTTTACTCATGAAATACCATCAAATGAAAAAATGATGGAGAATGGAGTGCATCCATTCTATAGAGATGCATATCGTAGATGAAGTAGAAGAGACCCTCAACCACTTCGCAAGTATGAGGAAAGAAGAAAGACTACACAAATTAAAGTGCAATCATTCATTCCTTCATCCTCTCATATTTCATTTAAGATGAAACCTCATCATCTAATCAAAATAATCGTAAATCTTCCTCTAACAAACGCAAGCACTCCCACATAATCAAACTGGTGGCTCAATACAAGTGGCCTCCTTTTCCATCAAAATTCAAGCCCTTAAAAGAAATACAAATATAGAGTCTAACTTAAATAATAAAGATCTTATGATAATTAATACTCCTATGCTTAAAAATAATGAAGATCTTATGGTAATTAATACTTTTATTCGTTTAAAATGATGAGTGGTTAGGACTCAAAAGAAACAAAAGTTAAATATGATACTATAATAAGGTCAAGCATGTCATATACTAGTTTGAATGTCAAATTTTATTTTTATTTATTTACTTAATTATCTATTTTGTTTTATTTTGAAATTTAATTTTATATCATAATTTAACTTATTGCAAATTTAAAACATTCATTTGATAAATTTTAGTTATATATAAAAGTAATATTTATCATATGTAAAATTTATCTAATATTTGTAGATTTGCTATTAAAAAGTAAAATTAACGTAATTCAAACCAAAATAAATTAGATTAAATCAAATTAAATTTGGTTCACAATAAAAGTGAAGTAGTTCAATTGAATAACATTACCATCAAAATATATACTTTTTGGTTTCCACAGCAAATATCATACTCTTTCTACACAAAGATGATTAAATTTATTACTGATATTTATTAAAAATTAAAATGAGAGATACTAACATGTGTTTTTATTAGTGACACTTTTTATGGGCGGGCAGTATCACAGTCCAATACAAGCAATGATTTTGGTTAGAATCATGGAAGCAAGTAGTTGTCACAATTGAACATTTTCTCACTCTCTCCAACTTTGGGGGAATACCCTGCACTCATCTTTCAGCTTCATTCCATGCAACTCATCTTTCAGCTTCATTCCATGCAACTCTTGAGAAACCCAAAACCATGTTTTTCCCGGTTCCACCGTCTTCTCAGACTCAATTCCTCTTGCCCTTCCAATCATTTCTCAACTGTTTCCACGACAGACCCAACAACCACAACCTCAACCTCAACAACACCAAACACATCAAGATCTGTTCTGATCGATGCGGGCTCTTCTAACCGCAAACCCATTAGTCTGTGGCCGGGGCTTTTCCATTCCCCTGCCATATACGCTCTCTGGGAAGCCAGATCCTCCACTTTGGAAAACTCCAATGGCCCCTCTCTTCCCAAAGCCCCCTCCCGAAGCAGAACCACCATCTTCTACAACTTCTCCTCTGATCACATGCTTCGTGAGCAGTATCGGAACCCCTGGAATCACATGAGGATGGGCAAGCTCGTCGAGGATTTTGATGCTCTCGCTGGTACCGTTGCATTCAAGGTCCACTTCTTTTTCCAATTTTACTTCTGGGTTATGTAATTTGCTGGATTCAAAATCTTGGGTTTTGCTCATTTTGATCCAACAGTTTCAAGTTTCTTTTTAGTTACTTTTTTCGTCTGAAAAAGAAACTCCTGTTAGTTGTTAACATTCTTTTAATTTTACATTAAAGAGAAGATTGAAATAGTTTTTTTATAAATTGAAATTAATCTATACATTTTCTCTAAATTTGTTTTACGTTAAATAATTTTAACTCACTAAGGATTTTTTCTTTTCTTTTCTTCGGAAGCGCTTGTAGAAATTGTCTAAATATAGCTATACTTTCTGGTTGTGTATGTAATAGAACTGTCGATGAAAAAATAATATCTTGACCATGAAAGCATTTCAGTAATAATAGAAAATACTTGTGCAGAACCAAAAATAAATAAACATTTACTGTAAGGGAAAAGTAAATAATGTTTGTGTGATGAAGAAATTGACCGTGTTGAAAGTGTTGAAATATTCATCAGTTGATGTTTTCATTCAGAAGTGTGTGGCTAACAGCACTTTGGGAGATTCTTTGTATTTATTGGTTTTGGTTATTGAAGTTTATTCCCTCCCTTCTGAGCAGCACTGTTCTAATGAAGATGGCACAGCAAGGCCCCTTCTACTGGTCACTGCTTCTGTTGATAAGATGGTTCTAAAGAAGCCAATCCATATTGATGCTGATTTAACCATTGTTGGTGCTGTTACCTGGGTTGGCCGGTCATCCATGGAGATTCAGCTGGAATTGATTCAGTCCGCACAAGGTACTATGATGCATTCAAGTTAATTCTGCTTTCCTTGGCCGTTGTTTTATGAGATTATGGTTTATTTTTTAACTACAATAGTGAGTGCTTAGAAGCAGACAGATAACATGTTACTATATACATAATAAGACTCTGAGAAACTTGATTAGGGAACACGTCATAGAGATGAAGTAGAGCAAAGGGTCTATCTAGTCATGTGAAATTCAGTTAGGAATATATGATCTGAGACAAGAGAATACAACATCTACTTATAGAGAAAAGGTAGTGAGGGCTATGTGCTTGTAGCTGGCTAACCACCTAGGTACTAACTGACAAACTCTACACAACAATTTAGTTACATCAATTATAAAGTTACAACAACCATTAGCCTTATAGGTTCTCTCCGTTGTGTGTTGTGTGTCATGCATGAATTTGGCTCAATTTTCTTTCCGTTGTGTGTTCATGTTCATTTTCATTTAATGCAGCATGTTATCAAAGTGCGGTACTGTAAGAAAGCCAATGTAGGAACCAAAACCGCATCATTTGAGTGTACACTGCTAGTAAATAGTTAATCTGGAACATATCAAAGTTTGGTTATTATTATTTTGTCCAAATTGGTGGTGCAAAGGATGAAGGTTTATTACATATTTCTTTCTGTTAAATCTCTTATCCTAGTATGCTGTCTTGCGTGAACATTTACATGTAAATAACATGAAAACGTTCAGAATTATGGAAGTAAAATTCCAGTGATGGAGTGACTTGGGGATGAGCATTTTCATATATTACTGGATTATTTTTCTTTTCTCTTAATATAGTTTACTGCACTAGTAGGTGCTTGTCTCAAAATAACAAACAAAATATTGATTAGAAGCCCGTTTATTATGTTCTAGTTTTATAAGCTCAAATCATATCTTTGAAATGATATGTCTTTCAATCAACTGCCAATCCTGCATGGCATTCGTTATCAGCTTACCTGACACAGAAAGTTGGTGACAGGGAATCCCAATATATCAAACTCACCTGCACTTGTAGCCAAGTTTACATTTGTGGCTCGTGACTCTGCCACTGGAAAAGCTGCCCCAATTAACCAGGTCTCACCTGAAAGTGAGCAAGAAAGATTGCTCTGGGAAGAAGCAGAAGAAAGGAACAAGTTAAGAAAAAGAAAGAATCAAGAACAGAAACATGGAGGGTGTGAAGACACTTCTAGGCTCAAAGAACTATTGGCTGAAGCGCGTATTTTCTGTGACATGCCAGCATTGGCTAACAGAGATAGCATCCTGATGACGGATACTTGCCTGCAAAACTCTTTTATCTGCCAGCCACAGCAAAGAAACATCCATGGTCGTATCTTTGGGGGATTCTTGATGAGAAGAGCGTTTGAACTTGCCTTTTCAACTGCTTATGCCTTTGTTGGTGCGGCTCCTCATTTCTTAGAAGTTGATCATGTTGATTTTTTTAAACCAGTAAGTACCCACCAAGGACAATACTATTTCTTCTAAATATACAATGATGTTTATAATCTGTAGTAATGTATGGTTGTTATCATTCCATCATGATGATCATATTTATGTGATTTTCATGTGATCATCACTTTGGAACATGGGCTGGGTAGAAAAATATTGGTAAATTTTATATTCAATAGAAAAGACGTTTAAACAAGACATTCAGCTGAAACAAGGTGATGTTGCAGGTGGACGTTGGAAATTTTCTTCGTCTCAAATCTTGTGTTCTGTACACGGAACTTCACAACCTAGCTGAACCCCTTGTGAATGTGGAGGTTATTGCACATGTCACAAAGCCTGAGGACCGCTCCAGTGAGGTCAGCACTATATAATGTAGTATTTTACTTAAAATTTCTGAATGCACATATGACAACTTTCCTTCTGACACAATTTAGTAGTGAAAACATGTCTCAGAAAATTTGTCTTTTATAATTTTTGAGAGAGCGAAGAGGTCCCAGGACTGTTGTGGCCAAATCCCTGCCGTAATTTATTTTAAAATTCAATTGGATAATAATTAATAAGTTAACATCAGATTATATATCTATTATCTAATGTAATACAAAAAATGAATGCCTCATTTTCAGTTGAGATTTACATGTTCGGGTATGTAGCCATTTCACTGAACTTCATGCTTTTCTCCAAACAGGTTTCCAACAGATTCTACTTCACATTTGGTGTTGATCCTGACAGAGTTAAAAATGGGTTAAGCATTCGACATGTTGTTCCCGCTACAGAAGAGGAAGCACGGAAGGTGCTTGAACGCATTGATGCTGAGAACTTAACTTTGATTAAAAAAGATGGTAATCTTCAACCGGTAAAGGAGCACAAGAGTACACCTAACACAAATATCTGATAGAGTATCTGTAGAACTTTCTTGATTATGTGATTATGTCACAAGTTTAGTATTTGTGGATTGACCAATAGATCGAAAATCAATCACAAGCTATATTCGTTGTTGAATTTTGAAGGTTTTTATTTTTTCATTCAAGTTTTGGGCCAAATATGACCGTTTTCCACATGGAACAACTTTTATGGTGCCCCGTAACACTACTGTATTAGTAATTTCAACATCTTACTCTCACTCTGTCAATTTACATCAAAATTTGGAAAAAAATCCAAAATTTGTCGTTAATTTATTAATACAGATATAGAGAAGCAGCCAACCTAGCACAAAGAAAATAATATCCTCGATATATAACCTAGGCAATAAAACATATACAAAGCTATATAGGCAGGAAAACAAAGGTGTCATAGCATGAGCTCTTTTTTCATCACAGGTAAGGGGTAAAAGCTGGGTCTTTGGCATACTCGGTGGTTTTTAGTGAAAATGTCACTTCACATGATAATGCTTGACTGATAAAATCTAACCCATCACTGACCAAACATGAGCAAACTACATCAACCTGTTACAACTTGCTGAGTTTGGATTTGGGAGGTTAATCAGATTCAGAGGAATCGGATGGTTGCTTACCAATAATCTCAGGAAAAAAGGTTTGCATCATAGGATTTGCAGGCATTACAGACTGACGGGAACCAACCAAAGTTCTCTCATTCACTTTACCAACTTCCTTGCAAACACCATCAAGAATAGAAAGGAAATCCCTCACAACCATAAAAATTCTAAATGGATGAGCTTCTTCCTTTGCTGAATTTCCATGGAAATACTCAGTTATCTCCTTCACTGAAGAGAGGCCATGTTTCTCTTGGGCCTGGATTGTTGAAATCTCTTGCTCTCCCCTTTCCAAGAAACTTTTCATAGCCTCCGAAAACTTTTGGTTAGTTTCTTTCAGAGGTGATTCCTCATTCAATTTCACTACTTGCACAACTTTTTCAATTCCTCTGGCAAGTTTGGCAACATCACTACTGAGCATGTCTGAATCCATAGCAGCTGCTTTTTTAACATTGGTGAGCTCCCCACTGAGTCCCGAAACAATTTGCAGGCCAAGCTTTTTAAAGTCAACCTCATCTTGAAGAGTGTATTGGTGGACATTGTCAGAGGCAGGGTGATGGTTAGAGCCAGAAATATGAGAACCCTCGGTTCTGACAATTTCCTGTACAACAAAATGCAACAGAGAAGTCTTTCCATCAGTTCCTTTAATATCAACTAACTTCAAAAGAGTGTCCAGTTTGAACGCATGAGCATCACCACGATTGGTGCCAACATTCATTCTATTTCCTGTTCTTAACACTGCTTCAAGTATCTTCAAAAACATTCGATTATTCTTTAATTCCTCACAGGCCACCTGTGGAAAAGGATGAAATATGAGAAGTTGAGAACAAATGGTATATTGGTACAAATTGCAATAAGTCAAGCTAAGCAGACTCTCACCAACTATACAAGTCCAGTTGTGCCTACCTAATCACTATGGAAAAGGGATTATTTTGGAAATTTCTATCTTTGGCAAACTTTTTAAAAAGGTAAAGGGTGATGCGGTTTTTTTAATATATCATGCTTTAGTATTGAGAATAAACAAGGTTATTTTCACAAATTTAGCATCCTAAAAGAAAGACCGTATTTGCCTGAGGTAAGATGTTTTGATGGAAGCTAGTAGTTAGCCAACTACTATTCTTAAAGAAGAAACTTCTCCCTTTTAATCTGAAGGTATAGCTTACAACCTCTATTCCATCAATGACCAAATAATTAAAACTTATAATCTCTGCCGTGATACTTTTGTATCTACAGAATACAGACACATGATTCCCCATCACGGGACCAGTATATTTGGCAAACTTTTTAAAAAAGTAAAGGATAAACCCTAAACACATGCCGAAGCCAAAAACATTAGTTCTGGACCTCATAGAATGCAAGTTCATGATTTTCTCCTATATTGGAAAGGAAGCACTATGATCAATTAATGGAAAATCCTCCAATAATTGTCATTGATGGTAAAATATTATTTAAAATTATTTGCTATAGCAAGGAACCGACCCAAAACACGAGGTAGTGGAGAAGAGATAAGGCGGAAATATTTTCAAAATAAGCTTTTTCCTGGTGTCTGTAAATGGCGGGCAAGCACTGAACTATGAAGCCAATCAGAGACAAAACTCCAAAGTTTATGGCATTGGTTTCTAACTTTTGGATCACGAGGAGTCTCCCCAGCCTTTAGAGTACTACATTAACTAAACCATAAACATGAAATGAGATTGTGGAAAGCTAGAAATAAGCCAAAGATAGTATTATATATTAGCTAATATTCAGCTCCATCGATGCTCGGAGGTCAAGTTGGTTCATAACATTTCAATTAAGCAAACAAAATGATCAGGTTGAAGGAGTGAGGAATGAGTTCAGAATACATATACCTCAAGCGTTTCAAAGGACTTTTTCAGGTATTCTAATTCTGAATCAAAATTAGCAATGTAGAGCATAGCATCCACTCTCCTAAAAGCGAAAGGTATATCAAGAACAACTTTGAGAAATTTCTCAGCTGGGCCAAGCTTGAACGGTGATTCATCTTGAAATTCCTTCAGCTTAGATTCTTCATCTTTAGTTGGAGCCATCTTCAACAAACTTTCAAGAAGTTCTGTTCCCAACGTATCACAATTGCCTGCAGACAGTAAAATCAAGCTTTAATATCTCCCCAAAAATACAACAGCTTAGGAGAGAAAGAAGAGCAGAGTTAGTTCTTCAACAAGGAATAATAATACCACGTAATTTGTTTCATGAGAATACTATAGGAGTGTTGGATATCACCATCCCTTGAATGATAATGAAGTTCGGAATAACACAATGGGCATCCAACACGTAACATAAGTAATTGTGGCAAAATAACAATAAAGAATAAGCATTGCAGTGTTAAACAATTACAAATAGCTCCATCTTCCTATATATTTGGTAGAAGCAAAAAGGAGCATCACCTTCTCTGAGGGCATCACAAACTTCGTCAATAGTAACATTGAGAGCCCTAAGCAAAATGGCAATGTTCTGAGACTTCTTGGGGTCAAGCACCCTATTCTCCAGGGGCATGGGAGAAGCAGAATGAGCTATGTTGCGCCGACCATTATCTCTAATCGCAACCCCGAAACCATCCTTGGAATTATTTACCATAAAAAGCGTTTCAATCATGTCCTCGTTCAACCTGCACCTCCAATCATTAAGCTCCCAACACAACAACATAAACAACAATAATAAAAACAATACACAATGTAGACACAGTGAAATGATATCTTACTGAAAAGAACTGGGTCTCAACTGATCCCAAACCATCACCCTGTCCGAGCTGGCCTTAACTTTATCCCAATGTAAAGCTTTCAACTTTGGCTTCACACTCTCCTCACTCTCACTCTCTTTCCTAACAGAAACCGGAGCCTCCCAAAGCCGCCGCGGAGGTGGCGGCGGAGGTGGAGGAGGTAAATTTCTCGCCGGAGAGTTTGTGTCCCTCGCAGGAACACGCCATTCTTCCCTGGGAGAAGAAGATGATGAAGAGAAAGAAGGGGAAGCGGGGTTGTTTGGAGGAAGTGATTTAACACTTGCGGGGCTGAAATTAAGAGACGGGGAACGAGAGAAAGTGAGGGAATTGGAACGAGGGTACGAAGGGGTTCGAGAAGTGAAGCTTGTAGAACCGAATTTATTATCCACGTGGAACACGCGCGAACTTGAAGCAGCAACGGCAGAAGGAGAAGGAGGTCTATGCTCTTTGTTCCCACCAGAAGAACCTCTTGGAGAAAAAAACTGTTCTTCATCATCTTCTTCTTCTTCTCCTACCTCTTCTTCTTGTTCTACTTTTTCTTTCACATTTTTATCACCGTCATCTTCATTCATCCACGGCATGAATTTGTGACGTGGCAAAGGTGGAAGTGGGTTCAGCTCCGGCGAGTCGCCGAGTTTTTGATACGGCGGCCGGAAACCATCGTGGTGGTGGCTGGAGCTTGTCTCAAGTGTTGAGTTCACCGAGTTCGCTACCGTGCCGAGGTAGAGTAGCTCCGACGTCGGGGAGGACTTTCCGTGGGGTTTTCTGTCGGCGCCGTCGGAGGCGGCTGCGTTCGGCGGGAACAGGCGGAGGCTGTCGGATCTCGAGGTTTTGTCGTCGTCGTCGTCATGGGCGGCGTCCGAGGAGGAAGACCTGTGAGCGCGGCGGCGGTGGAGGAGGACGAAGGCGGCGGCGGCGAGGAGGGCGAGGGAGAAGAGGGAGAGGGAGACGGCGAGGGCGGCGGCGGAGCGGTGGTGGTGGGAGTAGGGGTGGGGGAGTAGGAGGGAGGAGATGTTAGCGGGAAAAGTGGCAACGACGGTGGGGGAAGGAGGGAGCGGAGGGGAATGGTAAGAAGGAAAGAAAGGCTTTTGCAGCGGTGGCGGCGACGACGATGAAGAAGATGAAAATGGAAACTTGGGTAAATGGTGTTGCTTTTGGGGTTGAGGGGATAAAGCTGGAGGTTGTGTTGGAGGTAAAGAGATTCTGGGGAAGAGTGGTTGGTGAAGGACACGGCGAGGGTGTGAAGAAGAAGAAGAAGAAGAAGAAAAACAACAAAATGTGAGACACAAGAGAAGAATGTTGACGAGTGTAGACATGGTGAAGGTGGGTGAGTGAGAGAGTGGGAGAATAATGTTGTTGTTGAAAGAGTTAATGAAGTGATGAGATGGTGAGAGACTGGTGGGAGAAGAAGAAGAGACTGGTAGGAAAGAGAGTGAGTGGTGAAAATGGTAGTTCTAGCTTAGAGATTAGTGTGTCATGATTCTCTTTCTTCTGTGCTGTGTTTGTTTTTACGTTGGAGCAGTGAAAACACATGATGTTGTGCGGGATTTCAGCATGGTTTGCGAAAGGACAGTGACGGTGAAGAAGATGATGACGATGAATGTGAAGGTAAAAAGGAAATCGACGCTATTACTGTCTGAAAAGTTGCGATCTTTTTCTTGTCCTCATGCACTGATGCTGATTTCTTTCTCACTTCAGTCCAACAAAACTTCAAAACCCAGTTTTATTGCATGTCCCGTGTTTCATCACTCAATATAATATTGCTTAAAACTGTTTATCGATATCAATTCATTTTTATTTTTTTAAATTATTTCTCCTTATGTATACAACTTCAAATAATTTTTTTATTAACAATCTTTAACCACAATATTTATACAAATTATTTTTCAACCAAAACTGTTTTATATATTTTCTTCGAATTTTTTTATGTTTAATCATTTTAGTTCTAAATTGAATTTATTTTTAAGAAATTATAAATAATTAAAAATAATAGTATATCGTAATATGCATTCAAATATAATTTTTACGTTTTCAAATATTTATTTATTATGAATTTCATAGTAATAATAATATAATTTGTATCAAAACCATTTAGTCATATAAGCGACATTTTATTTTCCCAATGCATATATTGAAAATTAAATAATAATTATTTGATTTAAAAATTTATTAATCATAGTCATTTTAATCATTACATAAAAAGCGTTAAGGTTAAAATAAACTAAAATACAGTAACTTAGATTTTTTTTTTTTTCATAATTTAAGCAATTAAATAACTTATACTCCTAACTTTAAGAATTAATTTTATGTAGTTTTTAATTTCCGGTCATTACCGTCATATTACACGTCAGAAAATAAAATAATATTTAAAAAAATCATCCTTTTTATATTATGTTTAAATATAAAAATTCCCTCATTCAAATATTTTTCTTATGTTTGATATAATTTCAACTTAAAATCTTACAATGTAGTACTTAATTTAATTTCATGTGAGAAAGTCCTTTTGTAACATCACAAAAATAGCAGAATTTATTTTAAATGTGATTCTCATTTCGTCTTGTAAAGTCTACAAAATTCCTTATGTGAATTTGAGATCCCGATCACACATTATACTAGAAGGCACTTCATGCAGTCTCACTATCTCCTTAACATATATCTGAGTCAACTTGACCTTAGATATCCTGAGATTCACAAGCAAGAAGTGAGCACTCTTCATCAATCAATTTACTATCACCCAAACTGTATCATGACCATGAGTTGACCTTGGCAAATGGGTAACAAAGTCCATGGCTATGTTATCCCACTTCCACTCAGGTACGTCCAATGAATGCAATAACCTACCAGGCCTATAATGCTCTACTTTTGCCTTCTGACAAGTCAAGCAAGTAGCAACATACTGAGCTACATCCTTTTTCATACCTGACCATCAAAATGACTCCTTAAGATCCTTGTACATCTTAGTCATGCCTGGGTGCAGACTAAGGTGACTTTTATATCCTTCATCTAAAATCATTCTCTTCGGCTCATCATCTAGAGGAACACAAAAATCTACCTCTAAATCTCAACATTCCATCTGCTCCTAGTTTGAAGTCTTTTGTCTACTATGATCCTAACAACTCCACGATGTGACTCAGACTCTTCCAATTGCTCCTCCTTGATCTTCCCAAAGAAATCATTGGGTTTAATTTGCCACAACTAATAAGATTCCTGTGGGACTTTACCTTCAAGTTCAATTCTCTAAATTGCTCAATCAATTGTTGCTCTTCGATCTTCCATGCTAACACTTGAACTGATTTTCCACCCAAAGCATCTACCACCATATTAACCACTTCTAGATGACACATCCATTGGAAGTCACAATTCTTCAAAACTTTATTCACCTCCTTTGCCTCATTTCAACTCCTTAAGAGTAAATGGATACTCTAAGCCCTTGTAATCTCTGAACACATGAAACTAAACTCCATATTATTAATGTCTACAAACCTCTTGGTGTAAATACCGTAGCGATTCACTCCAAGTCATGAGCATACTGGTTTCTCTCATATACCTTAAAATGTCTTGAAGCATACACTACCATTTTCTTTTCTTGCATCCACACCTCACTCATCCCTAATGTGAGGTGTCACAATACCCTTTAAAGATTTACCTGAATCAGAAATCACTAACACTAAAGCACTGGTCAACCTGTCCTCGTCTTTTCAAACTCTACTCACACCTATCGATCCATGTAGAAGATTGATTGTCTATGAGTCACCTACATCAAACGTGTTACCATCTTTGAGAAATCTTTCATGAACCTCCGATAGTAGTCAACTAAACCCACTAAATTTCTTATCTTTGTAATTGTCCTAAGGCGTTCCTACTACAACACTGCTTTTTCTTTTGGCTAGATTTAGTGAGATTTCTCCTAGATGATATCAAATGCCTTTAGAAGTTCACCACCACCAATCCCAAAACTCCCACTTAGGGGGTTTGGCATACCATGCTTCTCCCTCCAAATTTTCAACACTAATCTCAAATGTTCATTATACTCTTCCTTACATTGATGTAGAATCCATAAGTAAAACAAATTTTTCTAACTAGTAAACTCATTATTCACATTCATCACAATCAACTTAACTCAAACACACTCAAATCTCACGCAAAATGGTTACATATCCAATTAGAAATATATTAACTATTTCTTTAAACTAAAGCTCAACAAAATTCACACGCAGAAGAAACACAATATGCTCACTACCCTCAAGTCATCCTAAGGATGAACTCTTTGATATCATAAATGTAACATCTCAAAAATAACATGCATAAAACTAAGAATTCTACTAATCATAATTAAGATTCATCAGCATACAATAATCCTTTAAACTAAAGTATTTCAAAATTATACCTTCAAAATTTTACTAAAACATAATTACAAAGCATTTCCAAGTTGTTTTTCAAATTTAGCCTATGCCTAAAAGCACCACGCGTCCCAAATGATCCTCCACATATCCATCTGCAACACCATATGCTCCCGTGTCAAAAACACAATCATAGTGGACAGATATCAAAACACAAGAAAAATAAAGAAAAGGGTAAGCTAAAATTTTAATAATCCAAAAATCATTCAATTCAAGTACAAAGATGAACACCACTCAAACATTTCATTCAAAAATTCACAATATAAGACGCTGACACACTACAGACTTGATTCTACTTCCAAAAGACTTGTGCATTGAATAGACCCCCGAGATATGCATCTGTCATACATCTCCAAGTTGTGAATTCATACAGCCTCCAGACAAATGAATCCTCAATCATGTATGACAGGGTTAGTTCCCCTAAGACTTTTCTGACCAGCTATGTCTCAAGTTGCAATCACCTAGTTCAAACCTCCTTCGACTCTCACCACCTAGTAATAATCATCTATTTGATTCGTATTACTAATAGAGTCAGGATATCAATCGTAAAACAGATCTTTAGACAATGCACTTCCTAACTAACCTAGACACGGTGTTTTCTTTCCTGAAAATACTATGTCTAGGATTTGACCAACTTCATCAATATTCTATCAATATCACATCATAAGATAAATCTATACTCATGTATTCACTCACTTTTCAATCCCAATCTCAAAAATGAAAGAAATCACTAAATAATTAATACTATTAGATTTAAATTTTTCAATTAATCTATTCTAATAAATATATACATCGCATTGCAAAAGAATCCAACAATCAAAATTGAAAGTCCAAAAGAAGTTTTTTTTTCGCCTAAACAAAATAATTTCGTCCGAGCGAAAATCCCCCTCGCCCGAGCGAAAACTTTCTCACTTGAGCCAAAATAGTCCAAAGAGCACTCTTGCTCCAAAGCCATTCTCACCTGGAGGAAATTACTCTCGCCCGGGCAAGACTACCTACTCGCCTGGGCAAAGGATTTCTCGCTTGAGCGAGATGGGTTCCAAGAGTACCTCAGCTCTTCGGGTCTTCTCGCTTGGACGAGATAACTCTCGTCTAGGCGAGTACACCCTCTCGCTTAGGCGAAAAAAATCCAAAGAGCACACTTGCTCCTCGATACCATTCTCGCCTGGGCAAGATGCTATCGCCTGGACGAATTATGCAGAAAAAAACGACTTCTACTGCCTTAGAGCTAACATGCATGTCTTAGATAGCCAAATTTAAGCAAAATCAACTAGCATACTTGATGATTAATCTACCTTAAAGCAAACTATATACTCATCTGAACAACATAACATCTAATTTCATAGAGTCACATTATACATGCCATAATCAAATTAACATCAAAATTAAAAATTTCAATTTCAGACTTGCGGAGAACCTTCACAGATACATTTCATAGGTACTAACTTATCAAACCCTAACCTATAATCACACCCAAATCAAACGAAATGTAGGTCATATTCCCTTACCTGAATCGCAGTGGAAGTTCCCTCTCACAGCTCGAACAACCTAAGATACTCAGGAACTTGAATTTGCACCAAAGAACTTCTAATCAACAATTAGACCAATACGCTAGGGAACCGAGCTCACAGAGGCATCGTCTGATGGCTTAGAGGCCACATGCAAGCTCAGAAAATAGAGGAAGGACGAAAACCTAAAACTGACTCTAAGGGACGAGAGCAGAGAACGAACTTACTCTAACGAAGATTTTGATCGGATAAACTTGCTCTGTTATCCGCCACTAGTCCAACGGTGGGCTCCACTTGAGAAACTGATGAAAGACGAATGTGGAGGCTTAGAGAGAAGTCAGAAGAAAGGAAGAGACAGAGGTTTAGAGAGATGGTTGTTCAAGTGAAAATCAGACTTGAGTGCTAGCTTTTTCTATAAATACTCGTTTTCAGTTTAATAATAAAATAATCAGGTGTTCATTCTATTTTTATCACTTCTACTCAAATGACAATTTCCTAAGCTGTTACACCTTCCTTGCATGATGCGAATATTTAGAGTTTAATTTTTATACATTGTTATTAATTATTCTAAAAATAATATTGTAAAAAACAATAATTTTAGTATGTATATAAACTAGATAACGAAATATTTAAATTAAATTAAATATTTATTCATCTATTTTAGTTATTAAAATCCCTTGATACACGTATGGTTTAAATATTTACTCTATATTGTATAAACGAATGCAATTTAATATAATTTGTTTGTCTCATTTAATGCAACTACTTATTTATATATTTTAATTATTAATTTTCTTTTATAAATAATTATTTTCTTTCAGAAGAAAGGAAGAGGTATAGGTTTAGAGAGATGGTGGCTCAAGTGAAAATGAGACTTGAGTGTCAGCATTTTTTATAAATCTCATTTTCAGTTTAATAATAAAATAAATCAGGTACTCATCTCACTTTTATCACTTATGACAATTTTTTAGGGTGTTATACCTTTCTTCCATGATGCGAATATTTAGAGTTTAATTTTTGTACATTGTTATTATTATTCTAAAAATAATATTGTAAAAAACAATAATTTTAGTATGTATATAAATTAGATAAAAAAATTACACTATTTATGTATTTAAATTAATTAAATATTTATTCGTGTATTTTAGTTATTGAAATCCCTTTATAGACGTATGGTTTAAATATTTATTCTATATTCTATAAAAATGCAATTCAATATAATTTGTTTATCTCATCTAATGCAACTACTTATTCATATATTTTAATTATTAATTTTCTTTCATAAATAATTATTTCCTTTTATGAAAAAATAGTTTAATATAAGTATTTATATAAGTTCTGTAAAATTTTCGTCTCTTAAGAACACAAATATATACCGTTACAATATGCAAATCCAATATGCTAAGGTAAAATCTCTTTCAATTGTTCATCCTTAGTATAGATATTAATATAATTTTGTATCTAGATAAGAAAATAATTAATAACACATTTTAGAGGGAAAAAAATTAAGAAAGTTAATAATTAATATCACATGCAAGTGCATAAGAAATCATAAACGTATTAAAATATAACTTACAGATTCTTCTGCCTCGCTTCAAAAGAGTTAAAGTCTTTAATATTTTTTAATATAACTGTTATTACGATTAATGATTTTGAAATTACGTGCCAAAAAAAAGTAGTATTATTAATTTATTTTTATAACTTATGTATTAGCCCAGCTTCTTAAACTTTTCCATCAATGTACCATATTGTTTTAGTCCTTCGATGCATTGTGGAAATATGTACGTTTGTGAAAAAGATAAGTTTTTATGACATTTATTTTCCCTTCACAGTGACAGTTAGGTATTTTATATTTATACGGGTTTATATAAAGAATATCATGTTTGTTACTGTTCATAGTGCATAGCATTATAACATACTGCTTTATGTAAAAGAGAAAAAAACGTGATGTGTTACTCTTAATATATGTAAATAATTATTTAAAAAATAATTAATGACTTTATATTATTTTAATTCTTTTTTTAAATAAATCTATGTTACACATTTTAACATGTTAGGTTGTCATTTCATAATTCATTTGTTATTTATTATTTCTCATATACCATAAAAAATAAAAGCAAAAAATAGATTGAGATTAAATAAAATTCATGCTTAGAAAATACAAAATACTAAGTGAATTGTTATATACAAAATTATACAAAAGGAAATATAGGAAGTTAAAATATATTATAAAGAAAAAAATTTATTTTAACAAGTTTTTCATCACATTAATTTTCTTTACTAATAGACGTGAGAGGTCTTGAACTTCATCTTTTTCTATAACCTAGCATATGAGATCTTAATAATCAAAATGTCGTTCATAATATGAATATATAAAGCATTTTGAACACCCTAAAAATAAATGAAATAGTCAATATAGTCACCTTAATTGCTCCTAAAATGATGGAAAGGTAAATAAGAAAAAGCTTAAAAACTTATTATGTATTTTCAAAAAAAAAGATAAAAAGATAATAATTATACACGATGATTGCATGGTGTTTATTTTATATATATATATATATATATATCAAATCATGAACTCTGGTCAATGAAATGTCAGAAAGTGCAGGTACTATAGTTCTAATGGTAACTTTATTCACACTTTCACCACTCCTAACCTGAAAAGTTTCGGACTTTTCATTGAATGGGTTGAACACTCATCCCCAATAAGTGTTGCTTTGCTCATAGTAGTAATAATGTGCGTAAAGAATTCTTTTGAGATACTTCAATTTTTTTTCTCATTATATTTTATTCACGAAAACTTTACAAATGTTTGGAATTTGGATTTAATAAAAAAGGAAGGAAATATTGGGAAGATGCTACTTTTTGTTTATTTAAAATGACTACAAACATAATTTAATATCAACAATAAACATATACATTGATTATTTACGAAATCTTGTTTTTTATATTACTTACGAACATTTAAACCTTTTAATAAAATTATAATGATATTTTTTAGTCTAAACAATAATAAATTTTTTATTTAAAAAGTGAGTAATTCAAGGATTAGGGAGGGATTAATTGTTAAATTAGGTATCCAATTCATTTTGTCTCCCTTATTCTAACTTTTTTTTTAAGTTGTTAGATTAGCTAATAAAAATTAAAGTTAATTTCATTTTTTGTTATACTATTTATTATAATTTGATTGTTATATTAATAAAACTTCGATCAAATTTCTCAATTTTATAAATATTTTAATAACCTGACCTTCTAATATTTAACAAGTCTTTTAACTTTTAAAATGTAACAAGTCAATTTTTACAATATTGAAAGAATAATGTTACGTTGACACTGTTGGTGGATTACCCCTACTTAACATCGGGGTAATTGTGTCAAAGTGGCTTATGTGGCAGGGACAACTTTGGAAGAAGAAAATTAAGTAAGCCCTAACGCTGACACCGCCTCTCAAACTAGCCTCTCAAACTAACCTCTCAAACTTTCGCCTCACAGCCTCTCAAACTCCCGGCTCCTCTCATTGGACCTCCTCCTCTCAGATTTTCGGCTCTCAGCCTTCGTCCTCTTCTCAACAGTCGTCGTCCTCTCAGCCTTCCTCCTCCTCGCAGTGTTCTGGCTCTCAAAGATTCGCCTCCTCCCAGTTGCCCTAACGCACTCCGCCTCCTCTCATTCGAAAGGTGTCTCGTTCACTCTCTCAGTCTCGTCTCCACTGTCGCTGGTCTCCATTTCGCTAAGGTTCGTTTTAGGTTTGGTTTTGGTTTTTAAACGTGTAAAGGTTGCTCTTTTCAATGATTGCTCATGCAAAAGGTTTCTTTTGAGAGAGAAAAAGGTTTCTTTGAGAGATGAAGACTGAGAGAGCGGGAACGTATGCAGCCTTTCCGGATTCTGAATCTGTTGGGACACTGCCACGTTGACTTACACGTTGGCTTAAAATAATATTATTTTTGTCACATCAGCGGTGTCAACTGGGAGTATGCCACGTGGCAGTGTCAATGTAACATTACTCATATTGAAATGGGTTATGAATTGTTGTTGCGATGTTACGAATAATTTTTTTTTATGGTTGTTCATTGCTTTTCCATATTTTATATTTACTTCTCTTTAATAGTTTTAATATAGAGGTTTCATTTTGTATATATAAATTGACTCTTATGAAGAAATATATCAAAATATTGTATTATACTTCCTTCTTTTTTATTTTTTATTCTAAAATTATAGTTTACAATATGTTATCAGTATTAAGAATTCTATATCCTTTCGAGTTAGTTAAGAACATGTGAAATTTTGCAAAACTTGAATTTGTACTCTTGATATTATGGAAAAGAATTAGTTATCTTGATATTAAATTTTGGAACACATTTATATGCAACAAATTTTGGTGATGTTATTAAATAAATAAATCAATAAAGTATGAGATATAAGATTGAAGTTATGATTTTTCTTCGTTACCAACTCAGGAAAGGCAGAAAAAATTGAATATCATGGAAAAAATTTAAAAAGATATGATCACAAAATTCTAATTCTCTTGAAAGCTCGTTAAAATGGATGCATTTAAGGTTTGAAGATTTTAAGACGTTAATGAATATATTTTTACACCACTAATGTTATTTTCACACAGTTGGGTTTTTACTTTCATTTGACACCGGGGTATTTTAGTCAAAACGTCTTACGTGGCAGGGGCATTTTTGGTAGCAGCAACTAAAGAGTTGAAACTGAGAAGCCCAAAAGTCATTTCGCGTCTCTTTGCCTCTCCCACTCTCTGCACTCTCCCACTCTTTGACTTGTGCTCTCTCGTTCTTGAGGTCTCTCTGCCCTCTCGCTCTCTCTTTGTCTCTGCGCTCTCAAGCTCTCTTTTCGTCCACCTCAACGGTTCGTCAGCAAAAGATTGGTTTTTTATGTCATTTATATTTGAAAAGCGTGTAAATGTTGGTCTTTTAAGTGATTTTTGATGGAAAATGACATTTTTGTTTGTTTGTCATTTGATTTCCTTGTAAAGTTTGTATTTTTATGTGTTTTTTAATAGAAAAAGAAGTCTTTTTGGTGTTCTGTTCTTCGTCATTGCTGGAATATAAAAGGTTTTTGTGTTTAGGTTTTGATTTCCTTTGGTGGTTTAAGTAAAGTTTGGTCTTTATGTGATTTACAGTGTTCTTCTTGGTTGTTGATGGAAAAGGAATGTTTTTTGTAAGGGTTTTAGGTTTGTAACGTTTGAATCTGTTTGTTTTGGCAAGTGACGAACACATGTGTGTTGAGTCGCCAAAACATGAACTAAGGTGTCCCCTTATTAAAAAAGGGGTAATCACACGTGTTTTGTCAAACAATAAGTGGTTTCGAGCTTACAAAAAATTAGTGGTTACCCATGTTCTAACAATGGGACACCTCAATACAAGCTTTGGTGACTGAGGAACAAAATACAACAACAACAATATCCACCTATGAAACACAAATGGTTCATGTTACATACAAATTTACACATTTGCATGAATCTGGTGTTGTATTTTGTGTTACATCCATCAAATGGTTCGTGTTATATTTTGCCGACATGGTCTTTACAAGTGTATATTGTTCAATCTGGTGGATTTGTGTCACTCCTCACATCACTAGGAAACACACAGGAGTCATCATCTGCAACTGGTTACTCAAGCTTTAACGAGGGGACACCTCAGTAGATGTTTTGGCAACTAAATGCATTACATCCATTTTGGCATTTTACGTTCTTATGTCCTTCAGTTACAATCTTGTGAATTGCTTCCATGACCCTTTTATGTACAAAAATATGCTAAATTGACACACATATGTGCATAAATAACATCTATCAACTTACAAAACAGCAGGGGTTACCTATGTTTTAACAAGGGGGCACCTCAGTACACGTTTTGGCGACTAAATGCAGTACGACCAATTTAGCATTTTAAGTTCTTATGTCCTTCAGTTATAACTCTGTTAATTACTTGGATGACCCTTTTATGTACTAAAGTATGATAAATTGACACACATGTGTGCATAAATAACATCTATCAATTTACAAAACATCAAGGGTTACCCATGTTTTAATGAGGGGACACCTCAGTTAACGTTTTGGCTACTAAATGCATTACGACCATTTTGGCATTTTAAGTTCTTATATCCTTCAGTTACAACCATGTGAATTGCTTCCATGACCCTTTTATGTACCAAAATATGCTAAATTGACACACATGTGTGCATAAATAACATCTGTCAACTTACAAAACATCTTGGGTTACCCATGTTTTAACGAGGGGATACCTCAGTTCATGTTTTGGTGACTAAATAACAATTTAAAGCAATATGATGCAATATTTGGCTAAAGAAGTCATATTTTACAACATTGAACACATATGTAATTAACAATTTAAATAACAAGATGATGCAATATCAATTTCAATTTCTCTGTAAAAATTTGTTCAATTTACATTAACAACAATTAATTGTTGCAACTTTTTACATTCCTTAAACCACCCCTTATAGACCTTTTTCTTTTCTTAGGGTATGTGGTAAAAAGAAGTCCTAATTTATAGAATTTAAGAACCATCTTCTTTGTTGGAGTCTTTGTTCGAGTTCATCTAATGGTGGGTGCTTCTGCCTCTGCCTTCTGGGTTGTTGTTGTGGTTTGTGTTGGGGATGCTGGTGGGTTTCCTGCTGGGGTTGTTGGTGGAGGAGTGGCCATGTCATATGAGGACTCAAATGCACTCCTACATATAATTAAACCACCAGTCAATATAAACATTATATGACAAAATATTTCATGATAAAAAACAATTATGCAGGCTACAAATCAAATCTTATTCTCCAATTCGGATCATTCATGAATAACAACATCAGATGTCGCCATTTGTAATACTGCACCAACCAAAAAAATTCAATAAGACCAACTAACATCAAACCATTTGTGATAGCAAAACACCAGAGGTTACTCATTCATTGATGAGGGGACACCTTAGTTATAGTTTTGGCAACATATGTCATTTATCTTTATGTCTTGATGTGTTCATGTGTATAGTCGCCAAAACTTTAACAAAAGTGTCCCCTCATTACTGAAGGGGTAACCAGTGATGATTTGTCAAAAAATCAAGTCATTGTCACCTTAAAAAACACAAGAGGTTACCACTTCAGTAATGAAGGGACATCTTCCTTCAGGTTTTGGCGACTATACACATGATCACATTAACATATAAACAACATTGACGTGTGTTACCAAAACTATAACTAGGGTGTCCCCTCATCAATGAAAGGGTAACCAGTGAGGTTTTGTATAACAATTGTCATTGTACTCAGTCGCCAAAGCTTGTACTGAGGTGTCCCCTCGTTAAAACATGGATAACCACTAATCTTTTGTAAGCTCGAAATCACTTATTGTTTGACAAAACACATGTGGTTACCCCTTCTTTCGAGGGGACACCTTAGTTCATGTTTTGGCGACTTAACACACATGTGTTCATCACTTGCCAAAAAAAATAGATTTAAACATTACAAATCTAAAACCCTTACAAGAAATATTTTTTTTCCATCAACAACTAAGAAGATCACTGTAAATCACATAAAAGACCAAACTTTACTTTAACCACCAACGGAAATCAAACCTTAAACACAAAAACCTTTTATATTCCTACAAAGAACAAAACATCAAAAAGACTTCTTTTTCTATCAAAAAGCATATAAAAACACAAACTTTACACGGAAATCAAACACAAACAAACAAAAACATCATTTTCCATCAAAAATCACTTAAAAGACCAACCTTTACATGCTTTTCCAACATAAATGATATAAAAAACCAACCTTTTGCTGAAGAATCGTTAAGGTGGACGAAGAGAGAGCGTAGAGACGAAGAGAGAGCGAGAGAGTGCAGAGACGAAGAGAGAGAGAGCAGAGAGACCTCAAGAGCGAGAGAGTACATGCCAAAAAGTGAGAGAGTGCAGAGAGTGAGAGAGGCAGAGAGGCGCGAAATGGCTTTTAGGCTTCTCATTTTCAACTTTACACGCTGACTTAAAAAATTAATATTTTTACCACCTCAGCAGTGTCAAATGGATGTCATGCCACATACTAGTGTCAAAGTAACATTACTCTTATATTTTGTGATAGTGGTCGTTAATAGTCATAATTGTGGATATTATTATAAAGTGATTTTTAAGACTTTGTTTGTTTTTTTCATCTGAAGTGGAGCAGCAATGTGAGAAAAGAAAAGCAAAGGGTGAAAAAAAAGGTAGTAAACAAGACTAAAATATATGTTATTTGTGGTGGTAAAGGCCATTGAAGTCATACTTATTGCAACATCTTGTTAAACTCTACAAAGAATTGCTTAAAAGGATAGAGAAAATATACAAAAATATGGTTTTCTTATGAAGATGATGATTCTAATTATGGTTATATATATATATATATATATATATTACTCATTTTGATATTGTTAATTTCTCTATTAGACTAAATGAAAATATTGATCACCTTATTGGTGATGGGTTTGTTAAAGTATAATGTTCTTACTTTTATATTTAATAAAATATTATTTTTAATAAAAAAAACTTTAATATATGTTTTATACATTATGTTATCTAATATTTTTTTTCTTTTGACGAATGAATTTAGCATTTGTATTAATAATGTAAATATGTGTGTAATTCTTAATAGTAATAATTTTTTTTTCTGAAAAATTTTTGTTAATACTTTTTTTGGAACCACAAATATAAATGAAGGGTCTAGAAGAACTACTACATTATTACCAAAAGACACTAAGTTACACATTAAAAAATGCATTTATTATTTTAAGTATAATAGAAACTTATTAAGTTTTAAAGATATTGGTGTAAATAGATGCCATATTAACTTTGATAAAAACTTTGTATTGAAAAATTATCAATTTTATCTTATAGTTTGTACAACATATATATTAATACAATTGAAACACATGCCATTGTAAACCAAAAGTTTATGAATCTAAATGAATTTATTGTTTGTCATGACTGGTTCGCTCATCTCAGATCTATTGTTATGTGAAAAATAGTTGAAAATTCATGTGGATACCCATTTAAGAATTAGAAGACTATTCAATCCTATGATTTCTCATGTACTGCATGTTCACAAGGGAGTGCAAAGATATTGCCCTCTTTAGTGAGCACAAAACATTATCTTTTGTTTACAAAGACATTGTATCTGTCTTAAGCCAAAAGTGGCTTACATAAAAATACTTGTGTGATTCAGGAGAGGCTAGGTAAAAGAATGCTCGAGGTAAGCCAGGAATGACTTGTACAAGAATATTTGGGTAGAGTGAGCAGTGCTTAGTGAAAGAATACTTAGTTGAGCCATAAGAGACTTGTGAAAATAATACATGAACAGGGTAAACCATAAGCAATTGAGAGTCGAAGGAATATTTGATTGTACTTCATAGTGGTAGTTTGCTTAGTATTGATCAGTTGACAAAGAACTAGACGTAGTTTATGCCATAAGATGTACTAGTATAAAAATAATGTGTAAATTGTCTCTTTCATTTCTAAATGCATTGCATGTTATTTACGTAACTGACTTAAGAGGGTGAAGTTTTTAAAACTAAGTCTGTGAAAATCTAAATTGAATCTTCCGATCAAACACTAAACTTATCGTTTAACTGTGAAGTATAAAATGATTTGCAAAAAGGTAACAATTTTTTTTAAATACACAATTCAACCCTCCCCTCTTGTGCTTTTCTTGTTTTTCAGAGGGTTTAATAACACAAAAGGGTAACTAAATTACGTATTTCAACTGTTAATGAACCAATTAAACTAAACATCTCAGTTGGACAATCTAATATATCAAATGAGTCTCCAATAGGTTCAAAGAATGGTATACCTATTGATTCTAATGATAAAACTCACTAATGAGAAAATAAGCTAAAAAACCAAGAAGATCCAATCTAGGAGATGAAAATCCCAAAAGACTTATTTGATGAGGTGAAAATGTTAAATGATTCCTTAGACATAAGTAATGACTAGATTCCAAAAGAACTCTTGATATATGAAATTGTAGAAAATTATGAGATCTCAATAAATTATGCCATGGATAAAATAACATGGAACCAAAATAAAGTCAATGTTGATAATGTTTTTGCATAAAAAGAATGTCATGAATGATACTAAGGATCAAGAACCAATGTCTGTTGAAGATTTTCAAAATATAAATGATTAGGAAAATTGGAAAGATGCAAATAAAACATAATTAGATTATTTTACTAAGTGAACGGTTTTTGGACTATAGTGCAAACACCTAAGGACATAAAACTAATTGGGTATAAATGGGTTTTTACGCAAAACAAAATGAGAATTATAAATTGTTAGATATAAAACAATATTAGTTGTCCAAGGTTTTTCACAAAAACGTGAGATTGATTTTGAAGAAACATATCCACCTACATTGGATGCAACTATGTTTTTATATTTGATTACTTGGTTGTAAAGGAAAAAATTGAATTTATATCTAATGGATGTTGTCACAACCTACTTGTATGACTCTCTTGAAAATGATAACTATATGAAACTTCTTGAAGGATTTAATTTTCTCACCTATGCAAATTCTAGAAAATATTAATCAATCAAATCGAACAAGTCCATTTATGGATTAAAGTAATTAGGATACATGTGGTATACTCACTTTAGTGAGTATTTGTAAAAGAATGATATACAAATGATCCCATTTGTCCTTGTATTTATATGAAAATATCAAAAAATGAATTTTCCATAAATTTTTGTTTATGTAGATGACATAAACATCATTTGAACTCTTAAAAAGCTTACAAAGACATTGCTTAAAGAATAATGAAAATGCTTAAAAAGTTATACGTGGATGAATCACATCTATTATGCACTCCAATGATTGAAAGGTGTTTAAATATAAAAAAATATCCTTTTTCACCTTAAGAGAAGGATGAAGAAATTCTTGGTACCCAAGTACCATATCTTAGTGTTATTGGAGTGCTAACATATCTTGCTAACTATACCCAACTTGATATAGTATTTGTTGTAAAGTTATTAGTAAAATATAGTTCTTCTCCTATAAAAGCATATTGAATTGGTGTACAACATATATTTCATTATCTTAAGGGTAGCATGAATACATTGAATTGGTGTACAACATATATTTCATTATCTTAAAGGTACCATGAATACATTGAAGTGGTGTACAACATATATTTCATTATCTTAAGGGTACCATAAATAGTAACTTTTTTTATTCAAATATTTCAAAATCAAATCAAATGGGTTATGCAATGTAAGTTATATGTCAAATCTTCATAAACAAGATATTTATTTACATATCGTGACATAATGATTTTATGACGATATATTAAATAAAAAATCACAACAAAATTATTAAATCATGTAGAAATCTTAACACTACATGAAATAAGTCATGAATGTGTTTGGTTGAGATTTATAATTTAATATTTACGAGATACTTATGGTTTTGTTGAATGGTTTTGTTGCCGTCCTGAACTAATGGCGAGTTAAAGAATCAGAGAAGTCAAACTTTGATTAGGAAGGAGACATTGAGAGTCATCCCTAAAACTCTATGGTGAAAGGTAACATTCTTTCATATAAATCAAACATTTTCATTTTTTCTTTCTTCATTATAGTTTTACCATCTAGTCAACCTATAATCCTTAAGTGAGGGGCTAAAAGTTTGGTGGGTTTGATATTCAAGCTAGCCCAATTACTATTAGGAATATAAGTTGATCAATTGATTGAGACAAATGACCTTTGCGCACATCAGGCAAGGTTACGTGTAATATGAAATTATCATCATTGAAATGGTGTTATCCTTAATAGTTAATCATTTATCTCGATCCATCGCATTGCCTAAAAACCATATCCTAGAGATAGTTACCCTTAATAGTGGATTCTGACCAAAGTCTTAGTTGTCTATAAGAGTGGGGTAGGGAACACAACACCTTCTATGTGATTCAGGTGTCATTGTAATGTAGGTGTGTGTTTTGAGAGGTGATTATAGGAATTATAGGCAGACAAGGTAGGTTGTTATTCTTACGCAGGTAGGTGCTATGGAAAATATGATGTAGAAAGGGAACACAGGACTCTGACGAAATGTGTTACTTCTACCAGACAAGTCTTGAAACGACAACTATTTGGCCAAGGTAATTGTGGTAAAAGTCGCTGCTTGGAGTCAAGTGCAAAGATTAACAACAACCAAACCATGAGTTAGGACGCCTATGTCAGGACTCAACACTGTATAGATGCTTGATTGGTGAAAATCTTTATTATTGTTAAGAGTAAGAGCAGTTGTAAGTTAAATTTATATATGAAGGTTTAATACATATTATCCTTCTTGTAGTGTCATTTTGTATTGTGACGGATGCAGGATGTTGTTGTAGCTCTATTATAGGTATGGGGCACATTTATGGTTATGGTTGTAGTTTTGTTCAATGGTGAACTTGTATTTGTTCTTTGTGTATAAGGGTTGGGACATTCCTAAAATGTTTCAATTAATTTATTTTATTTTTTACCATAAAAAAATAATTAGAATTAAGTTTGATTTGATATATATGTGTTTGAAGTTCTTGTTATATACTTTAGTTCTTGTATTTTTAAATGTAATGAATATTTTAAGTTTATTTTTTTTAGTTAATATGTATGTTGAAATTTTAAATATGATTTACTTATTAATTATGACATATTATTTATTACAAACTATCATAATTTCTAATAACGATGATAAAATATTAATATTAATAATTAAAAACCATTAATATCTAATTATCATACAAATTTTGACGATAAAATACTATAAGTTATAATAAATTCATAATAATAATAATAATAATAATAATTAATTTATCATTATTATTTTATATATTATGATATTTTATTTTTGTCATAATTATTTTTTATATTTATAATATTTTATTATTGTCATTATTACATAAAATTATTAGTGATAATTTTATTTATTACCATAAAACTTATTTTTAGTAATATTCAAAATTATCACATTATATTAGTGACAATTCAATTATTGAACATATTTATAATTTATAGTGATAAATATTTATATTTATAATTTATAGTGATAATATTTATGTAATTAAAATTAGTTTTTTTTAGCAAAATTGTGTAAATTAAGAACAGTAAATATTTATTTTTTAATGAATTAACTATTAATGGAATGAAAAGTTATCACATTAAACGTTTTTAAAATTAAGAAACCTGATTAACCTTTTATTAATATTGGAATTAAATAAAATAAATAATAAAAATAAAAAAGATAATTAAGATATTTAGTTAACTATGGGTTTAGTCACTTATTTTACCAATTATTTTTTATATGTTTGATAAACAAGGGATTCAACTTGTTCTCTTAATCCTAACTGTATATGTTTTAGTTGTTAAAATGTATTATTTTTTATTTCAGTTTCTAAAAACGTTATTTATTAATTTCTATATTTGATAAAATACACAATTTTAGTCTTCTATTAGAAACTAAAGATATGAAATGAGAGACTAAAATTATATCACTTCATTAAAATAGTCAACCAAAAATAGAATAAAAATAAATGAAATTTTTCTATAAAAAAATTCTTTAGTTTGACATGAAATTAGAGAAGATATTTTTTTTTTTCGTTTCTTAGTTTCGATAAACTAAAAAAAAAAATTAATAGCATAAAGTTTACAAAATTAAATCATTTCATGCTAAGAAAAATAATGAACTACAATATTAATTTTTGGATTACAAGAATATGCTTCTTTTCAGCTAACTTTTTGGTCTTTTGGTCTTCCACTTTCACAAAGATACCTCTGCTTAAGCTTTTGTTCATTCTTCTTTTATAATCCTTTTTGTCATGCACAATAACTTTAATGATTTAATGCTTGAGCTATGAAGTTTATTACAGATAGGTAAAGCTAAAAATCTTATGAAACTAGCTTCTGAGATTCAATTACATTCAATTATATTTTATAAAAGGTATTATCATCCATTTAAACCAGGTTTGTTACGCATATTATATCACTTAATATTAGATTTTTTTTTCTATTGACAACGTAACATATAAAGCTGATTTTTTTCAACGTAAATTTAATTAAAAATTTCATTATAAAGCTGAATTTTTTCAACGTAACATATAAAAAAATATACTAAAATAAGAAATTTAATTAAATTATAGTATATAAATAATGTATAGAGTAACATATAAAACTGATTTTTTGAAATAGATTAAAATTTAGGGTCAGTTTAATTTAATTTGAGATGAGAAATACGCAATAGACAACAAGCATGAAAAGTTCAAATTCCAATAAATTAAATATTAGTCAAAAACAAATATCAATACATCTTGTGAACACTAAAGTATTTTTCGTAATAAATAAAGATTTACAAGGATTTGCAGAAAAAAAATTATTAGTAATAATTATTTTAATAAAATTATAAAAATAATAATAAAATTAAAATTATAATCATAATTATAATTAAAATAAATTTATAAAATTAATAATTTAATTATATAATATATTATAATAACATTATAAATTTAATTAATAATTAATTATATATAATTAATTATACGTTATAAAGTTAATGTATAATCGGTTATACCTTAACTTTATAAGATATAATCGATTATACATTATAAAATAACATATATATTATAAAGTTAACATATATTCGATTATACGTTATAAAATTAATTAACTAACGTATAACTGATTATATGTTATAAAATTAATTAACTAACGTATAACCGATTATACATTATAAAATTATATAATCGATTATATGTTATAAAGTTAACATATATATATATATACGTTAATTTTATAACGGACTATATACGTATATAATATAATCGATATAATTCGATATAATACGTAATATATATATATATATATATATATA
>Ga0099824_1001128_pt1 | contig 36365 bp, 14 predicted proteins | sample SiratrowhiteBW_FD_76837 | JGI IMG/M metagenome (GOLD analysis project Ga0099824, IMG submission 76837) | Root nodule microbial communities of legume samples collected from California, USA - Siratro white BW | ecosystem: Host-associated > Plants > Roots > Nodule | place: USA: California... | reverse complement strand
TTTTATATTATATATATATATATATATATATATATATATATATATATATATATATATATATATATATTATCTACTTAATCTCTAGTAAATGTAAAATGTTACAAATTTAATTAATTATGTCAAAATATTCACATAAACCCATACCTAATTAAACTAGCTAAAATAAAATAAAAATGTACTATATAAAGATCAATTAATTTTTTTATTGTACTAAGAATGACAATTATGAACAACTTTTGTATGAAAAATATTTTACTGTAAAAATAATTTAATTTAACTTATAACCATGAATTATTAATTTTAATAAATTCCTGTTGAAATATCACATATAATAAAGAATCAAGTGTTGACATACCACATCGGGATTGATTTTTTCTTACTTATATTTTTCCTGCTTAAAAATAATTATTTATAAATTTAATTTTCATTTCTATGCTTTATATTATCTTATTTTCTTTGTCAACTTTCTGTTATATTTTTAGTACTACAATGTAATAAATTTAAAATTAATCTTTACACTTTAAGCAATAAAAAATTAACGAGTTATATATTATTATTTTAAAGACATAAAAAATGCTATGAAAAAGTCAAGGAAGGAATTCTACAATAAAATTCTTTGTTCTTGCGTGTACGTTTAGAATTGTAACTCAGTACCAGCACTTTTAACGATTTTTTTAGAAGCAGACAAGAAAAAAAAAAGTAAATTAAAAAATAATATAAATGATAAAAAACAAAGGATTTTTTTAATCTAAAAGATATAACAAATTGGTGTATATACAAGTGTTATTCAAATAAATATAATCAGAAAGGTGGTTAAAAAATATTAAAATGATAAAATTCAAACTACTTTCTTACTGTCGCATCTTAAATAGAGTGAAGAGATTTGATATATGTAACAAACTAGTCTATCTGGCCCTGAAACTCATGGGACTTTTAAAAAAAATTATGGGACTCTTTTGAAATAGAATATTTTTCTTATGAAATTCATTTAATAGAAATGAAACTCGTGCACATATTCATTTAATTGGAATATATGAAATTCGTGCACATATTCTTTAAATAAGGTATTTATCATATAATTGTTTGAAATAACATTGATATTCAAATAAAGTTAGGAACTCAAATCCAAATCAAATAATAATTAATAATTTTATATATACTCAAAACAGTTAATCCTAAATTTAATTTTACTGTATGAAAACACATAAGTTTAAAAAAGTATTAATAATAAATTAGAAAAAATCATCATGTATGTATTCAAGAGTAGCATTCCCAATAATGATAATGTCATTGGTATACAAATAAATATTTGCAATAAATAATTGAATGATTGTATTTATCGCGTATTTTAACTTTTTTTCCAAGAGAAACGATAATTAAATGTAAGACTCTACACAATAGTTATATAAAAGTGAAATGATATTTAAATATTTTATTAGTAAAGTGAAAATTTTATATAAATAAAAATTCAGTTATTTATGTTTTATTTGTATAAAATTATCATATTTTTTAAAAATAAGATTTTCTTTTTCCCTTTTGACTTTTTTTTAAAATTCTCATCCTATTTTTAATCAGACTCGTATCAAAGCACATCATTAGACTTGTAATAGTGTTCAGAATTATATAATCAGAAGTTTGATTTAAGTAAGTTAAATTATATCATTTTTTTTAGGTCAATTTTCAAGCCTGTCTAGTTATATGTGGTTAGATAATTACATGTGGTCTTTGAGACTTTAAGATTGGTCTTTGTTAGCTCATGATCCTAGTGATCTGATCAGATAGTTGATAAGAACTCTCTTGTGCAGATTAGACTATCTGAGTGATTTTAGTACTTTAGATCTCTTTGTGAACTCAGGAAAAGGAAGTTAATTTTATTTTTCAATAAAATCCTATGTAAGAAGACCTAGATGTGGGAGAACATGGTCACCATGTTCCAACTTTCTTGTAAGTTTTAATTGATTATTTGCATGTTATTTTTTATGCAAAAGAAGTTTGAATGTGGTTATATATAAATATATGTTGTTTGAACAAAGGATGAAGTTAAATATTTGTAGCTCTTGATAGTTAGTAATGGAATGAATGTAAATTAGAGTATTAGTTGTGGGATGAAAACTTGAAACTTAGTTTTGAAAAATTGTCTTATGATATTTTTTTCTCAAATGAAGAGATTCTAGTTAAAAAGAAAGTGTGTATATATATTGAATATTTATCTTGAATAATTGTATGAGTTATGTGATTGTAATTGAGACAGAGTATCTTCAAAAAGGATATACCTATGTTTAGATTGTGCATTGTCTGATGATTTGATCAATAACGAGGTATCCCGACTCTATTGATACATTGGAATCATATAGATGAAAATTATCAGGTGTTGAGAGTAAAAAGATATTGATCTAGTCATATTTGAGGTTTGAAATATGAGCTAATTAGAATAGGACATATGAATTAACTCTATCACATGAGAAATGATGAGAAATTGATGATGTTATGATTATGTGGACTCACAACGAAAGGTAATATGACAGGTGCATACCTTTGAGTAATTCAAAGCATGATATATATTTCAAAATTAAAATCAAGTGTCTATATGTGTGAGAGTGACTGGAATTATGTTATGATATTGAATTTGGTATTACATATGTGATGATTATAATATGTCATATAATATTGAAGTAGGTAAGGATGTGAATTTATACTTGTTTGAAGATTTATATTTATATTGTTTTTTCTTTTTAATCTTAACTTACACTGTTTTTTTTTGTGTTTGTTTGTGTTTTATTTTAAATATGCAATAATGATGCAATAATGGTGTGCTACGTATGAGTAGCAGATATGATCATGTTTTGAAATTTCTTAGTGAGTTAATGAAAAGTATATTTATCTTCTTTTAGAAGTTTTACCTTTATTATGTATAGATACTATAAAATTTTTATAAAAAAAAATATATTTACAATGTGATGCGTATATTTTATATATGTATATATTATAATTCTTATTTATCTTATTTGTATAGTTCTCGAATGAAGTAAATTTTAGATATGTTATAATAATTAAATACAATATTTTAATAAATAATTTTTAAATTTTTTATTAAAATATAAAAAAATTAAAAAGTGAATGTTTAAAACACCTAATTTTAGAAAGAACTTATAAAAATAAAATATCAATTACTTAAAAACTGATACCACATGATGAAAAATCATTAACAATTGTAACTTTTTCCTAAAAAACAAGAATTGCCAACTAAAAGTTTCCCTACTCAAAATAAAATATAAAATGAAAATATCCTTGAGTGGACTACATCGAGATCGAATTATCTTCAACAAGGCCACCTCAAAGATTCCCCTTGTTAAAAAAGATTTAGGACTTGAGTTTTGTCTTTTTATTATACGAAAGTTTTGTACTAATGTTTGCGGGCAACACGTCACAGTGAACAACTTGACTTCATGAATTCGAACAATCCAAACCATAATGCTCCATTGTTTGGCTGCACGCAACCTAGTTGCTTACTCAACTAACTTTTCGTATATTTTAAGCTATGTCAAATTTAGTTTCACTTAAATATTTTTTCCACAAATTTAGTGAACAAATTAGAAGTATCATGCCTCCACCTATTATTACAATATTAGTAATAAATACTTAGTTCTAGTTTAAAATAATAATCAAATTTATAAAGAGTGAAACTAAAGCTTATTCATTTTGTAGAGAATAAAAAAATATTTAAGTAAATTAATTTTGATAGAGTTAATTAAAATTATTATTTTGTTCTACGAATTTTAAGTCATTAAAACAATTATATATTCACATTAATTTTAATTATAGAATTACATTAACATGTGAATCATATAAAAGGAGTTGATTATAAAAATTTAAATTAATCTCAGTTAAATTTTTGTATTAAAATGTAATATGTAGTAACGAAATTGGAAGTTAGATACCCCAATCATAGGCATGGGCGTTGAATAGGACATTAAAGTTCCTTTTGAAAAAAAAAATTACATTAAAGTCAGAAGTGTAATATAATATATAAACTGTTCACGTTATAAATTATTTATAAATAGAAATTATACATTACTTATTGAAAAATCAGTGAATAATTACACTGACTTTCCTTCAAATTATCTTTCATTCAGAAATTATACTCACACCTCTTATTTGATAAATTATTATTATTCTTTAAAATATTTTTATTTTTAAACATTAGATATAATTTCCTTATATTTATATACGAGTCCAATGCATATTACCTTAAAAATTAGGAAAGTAAGGCTCATGAAAGAAGTGAGTTATCACAGAATCAAGCACCTAATAAATTTGTCAACGGAGTTCAAGTTTATTATATATATGTTGTCAGTCTATTGTAAAATAATAAACTATTAATTCTTGGTGCAAAAGATATTTTTAGTATTGATTACACCTTATATACGACTTTTTCTTCTTCCCCAACCTACTTACTACCTGCTTATAATTTCTATAATCATCATTCTATTTTTCATGATATATTATTTAATGGAGACTTCTCGACTACAAATTTAATATATTTTTTTAAAACATATTTTTCGAAATAAAATTTTTATAACAAGTTTTTTGGAATAAACGTTTTAAAATATATAAAATATATTTTAAAGTAAGCTTTTTAAAACATATGTTTTCTGAAAAAAAAATTCCGAATATATGAAATGTTTTTTTGAAACTAACTCTTCATAGCAAACTTTCTGCAAGTTTTCCAGAAACATGAAATGTTTTGGAGAACCCAACTTAATGCTTTGCATAACCCAACTTTCTAGAAACAATATGAAAATACTACCAATTGAGCAATTCAAAAGTTTTTTAGATTTTTGCTCTTTCTCTCTCTCCCTCCCTCTCTCTTTCTCTCTCTACTATGAAGGTGTAGGTAGTAATTACGGGGTGCAAGAATCAAAATCCTAAATAAAATTGTGAAATTTTAAAATGTCAACAGAACTTTAGGGATTTTTATAAATAATGTAGATAGGGATAAAACCTTAGCTATCTAACTATTAGCTAAATCTTCTTGCTTGGATGTAAGTTACATCACCTAGGAATTTGTATAAGGAAGTCCGATGCACTCTTGTAGAAAATTTTGATGAATTATTAAGAGAATTTGTGAAGAGAGTGGTTCTTCTACGTTTTAGAGATTTCATATCTGGAATAAAGACTCAACAAGTGACAATCCTCTTTATATTTTTTCTTAAGTTAGTGATACTTAGTGAAGTTACAGGTGAGCTCTAGAAGGGAGCACGTTAAGAGGGCTTTATTTAAAACACATTTGAAATTTTTTTGACAAAAGCAGAGACAAGCAGGATTGTTTGATGGTTTCATAAATATTTCTCACAATCCTTTCATAAGACAATATACATGGATAAGATAAGTAAACCATTAATACATAATTTATATTTGGTTTACCCAAGTAAGGTTACATCTAGCTAAATAACAATGAGTTAAGATAAATTATAAGAGTTATCACTGCCAATTTGTATCTTCTCATGAGTACATAAATTTATTCCTAGTCATCTGAATATCTAAAGCCTCTCCAGACAAAGTTTATAAACCAGACAAAGTTTATAAAGCCTCTTTAAGTTGTCCACTAAACTTCCTTAAATTTACCATTGAATACACAATATTTTTTTAGGTAACAAACCTCATTTAGACTATGAACCATGAGTTATTTAATTACAAGATCCACACTCTTTGGAGTGGATATGAATGTGTTTTATATAATGATTTTAAATACAAGAGTTTACAATTAGATCTCTTTATATTATTTAATTGTGTATAATGGATATGAATGTGTTTTATATAATGATTTTAAATACAAGAGTTTACAATTAGATCTCTTTATATTATTTAATTGTGTATAAGAGGAAATATTGTTTTTACACTGGAGTCTTTTATCACTTTATCACATACATGTGTAACATTGAAGGTATCTACCATGATTTCTCTTCTCTTTCTTATTTTCTCACACATATTTATTGTATGTCAATGCTTTTTTTATATAAGTGTTAAATTTGATTATTGAAGGGTGTGTGATTTTAGAGTCATTTTGAAACGGACATCGTCATCCATTAGCAAAAGTTTATCAAGGAGATGATGAAGAAGTTCAACATGGCACACACAAAGCTTATGAAGACTCCTATGCATACTTTTATGACTTTGGATGTGGATTAGAATGATAAGAAAGTAGATTATATTATATACTAAGATATGATTGATTCTCTACTCTTTCTCCCTAGTAGCAAGCTTAATATCAAGGTTAATGTTTGTTTGCATGCAAGATTTTAGACAAATCCAAAAGATAGTATCATTTGTAGCCTGTTAAAAGAGTCTTTTGGTCCCCTATAGGGTCTATTAGTTTATGTTTTTTGTTATAAAAAAAGACATGGCTTTCCTATTAGAACAATTCTACAATGCAAACTATGGCCTTTAAAAAATCCTAATATGAAAAAAAAAAGCTTAATTTAATAACCCACTTAACTCCTATAATGATGTATGTAAAATGATATTGTTACCTTAAAATATGGGTAAAATATGTTGTTGTTGAAAATATAATGCTTCTAGAAGGTTTCTTTATGAAATCTTCCTCCAACATCAAAATTGTGTTCAATACATTATGAAAGTGACAAGAAACTATTTCAACCGACCAATGGAAAAAAATGAAACATTTCACTTATTGATGTTATGTCTAATGATGTAAAGGAATTTTGCCACTTATTTCTCCACTGTTAATCAAAATGCATCATTCATACGAAGTCAATTTCCTTTAATCACTGATATAAATTAACGAATGCTTCCAGATCTATTCGAATAATTTCACAACATCACTTGGTGTGCACCAAGTATGACATCAACTCCTAACGATGATGCTTTTTTTTGGGTACTATCCTTGTGAGACTATTTGTCATCCTATTTGACAAATTGGACACATTCACTGTCCATGCAATGCAAAGAATCATCAGGACAGCTACTTTTGTTTGAAATTTTATTTCTTCTCGTAGACTTCACCAACATCCCACAACAAGCTAACAAACAACACCACACTAGAATATACTAAAACAATATCTCGATGTCCTTTTAATAAATGTGACAACCATATACCAACATGAACCATACAAACAAACCTCAAACTTCAATGAAAATCCAACGCCATAATCGATTATGTATGTAAAACTTTTCACATAATCGATTTTGGGGTAGTAGATATTGATTATCCTTTCCAAAATACACATATCATTGATTATAAAAAAATCAAGTAATCAATTATCTTACATCCGATGCAGGCACAACGAAGCTCAGCCACCACAAATCCCATGTACGACGAACCTCCACCATGTTGGTTCACACCATCACAACAACACCCTCAACAAATGTAGAACTCAACCTCACCTCACACGACAGCCAAATGAACTTAGGAAGAACGAATTAAAGGTGCAAGAACCAATATATAGCAATATTTCTTTTTAATGAAAATTTTGAATTTGTCAACCACCACCACCCACCGCATTCAAGATTTATCTGAAAGGTTGTGAGGAATCTTTGTCGAACACAAAAGAATCTTTACCATTTACACATGTGTGGGTCTACGATATTTCCTCGTTGTCAGCTTGACCTTCTTTTCATTTCTTCGCTCATCAATGCGGATGATTTCTACTCGTCCTCCCTCTCCACGCTCTTAAATAAGTTCATGCAAATATAAATGATACTCTTCTTTCTTTCCTCGTGCACAATCCAACCGCTGAACCAAGCATAACATTAAAGTTTGTTTTTCAGTTCAATGAGGAGGGTTGTTTGAATCTTGTATTTACTTTGACATTTAATGCAAAACATTGAGGAAGCTTACTCAAGTAGTTGTTTTTATTCGCAAACACATTTCAAATTAGTTGCACGTTATGCGTATGTCATAATACACCAAAACCTTTCAAAGCAATTTAGCATATTTTTGAGCTTGTAGTTTGGATACTATTAGAGAGTGCTTTCTATATGATGGATAATACTATTATCCTTAAATATGGGTCTATTAAGCTACTATAAGTATTTACAATATAAACTTCAAGTTCACATTTTGCACTCTCTACAATTCATTGACTTTGATTCAGTACTTGAAATGATAAATTTGGAGGTTTTCAACATTGGATTTGGCAAAATTACTACGCATTCTTGCCGTGCGGAACCTGCCCCAGTTGACTGATCTATATTTTGGAGGATTTTTATCGTCTAACAACTCTTCAAAGGGCACCACATCAACATAGAGTGCTGGTTTTAGAAAGAATGGAATTGAAAACCTATCCTTCTCAGAGTTCACCACAACTCTGTGCTCTACACTCTCATAAGCATCATTGCTCCAAACCTACATTCACAGAACAGAGTTCAAATGGAACTTGTCAGACTAAACACAATGTCCCAATAGTCTATGCTATCAGACTAAATTCAAACATCTTTAATGATTTTGTCTGATGAAACTGAAGCATGTAAGATGAAATGACAGACAAATCAAACAGACAAAATGTAAGTAGAACCGAACGAAATGGAAAACAAAAATTAGTAATCTCGAACAGAGCGAGTGAAATTTCATGTTTTACACTAATGCAACATTTAATAAAAATTAAAAAATCATTAGCTTGCAACTTATAACTCGTTTTCTCTTAACAAGTCACCTTTTTCCAAACACCCAAAATAATCCCAACTCATCACATCTGAAGAGAAAATTAAAAGTAATATCAAATTCTACCACAAAATGGTATGTAATAACTACAAACCAAAGCACTAAAACGAAAATAATTTTAGTACCATGTAATAATGATATCGAGAGATCATTATATATACTTACTCTTCATCCTTGTACGTTGAAAAAACTTACGCACAATACTACAAATGTTGAAGACGGTCTTCATATTTAAAGATTGGTAGTACATTATGACATTTAATGAAAATTTTAATCATACATGTTATCCAAGGTAAATTTTAGTTCTAATTAAAAAATATTAGGTAAATTTTCGCCACCAGTCCAATTACTAAACCTTTTCTCTAACAATTCTTCTATATGGTATAAAAAATATTATAAATATGTGAGTAATCAGTTGACTTGTAAATAATGGATTTGCATCCCCCTTGAGAAAACTTTGATGGAGAGAAAAATTAGCTAAGGTTTGATACCTGGATCATATCACCAACATTAATGATGAGGGAATTGAAAACGGGTTTGACTCGAATCCACTCTCCATCTGATTTTCTCCTGACTTCTAGACCACCAACTTCATCTTGAGCAAGCACAGTCAAGACACCAGTGTCCTTGTGGCGTCCAAGGCCAAGAGCCAGATCAGGGTAGGGACAAGGTGGATAATGGTTGAGTCTGATATTGCTGGTGTTATGTGTAAAGTAGCTGCGAAACCTATTTGGCACTAAGCCTAAGCTCAGAGCAACAAGTTCCATCAACTTATAAGCAAGTTTCTCCACTTCTTCTGCATATTCTTGGCATGCTTCTCTGGTATCATATCAGTATTTTTCTGTTAGTATATGATGAGAGTTTAGATACATTACATAAGACCTTAGATTCAAATTTAATCCTCACCTTTGTAAAACAAATACAACATACAGAGAAGGAAAAAAAAAAAACAGCAACAACAATAACCTAGCTTTATCCCACCACCACCATATCAACAATTAAGTTATGAATAAATCTTATCAAAATCAGCCCCCATTTAAATGTTTTCTTCCAAACTTTTATATATTCTATCTGTGACTTCTCCTTTTAATTAGATTATAATACCTCAGCACTAGGAAATGTAATGAGAAAACAGAGTATACACTGATATTAAAAGATTTTTACATGTATTCATAAGTTGGTTGAATTCAATCCTAACCATCTTAAGCAATTCAAGTTATATTTCTCATTAGTTGAATTAAAGGTGTAGAATTTTTAATAGTATATGACATAAAACTCAAATTTAATAACAGAAATATACTATGGCCTAATCAAATTGTGGGCATTGAATTACTTGAAATCCGGAGGATTTTGAGGCCAGCGGTTATCCCATTGGAACTGATCGCTTTGCTCGTTATCTGGTTCAAGTAAAGGTGGTATAAAAGTGGGTTCCTGCACATTGAAATCATAGATTTCTTTCCAGTCCCTAATATTCTTGGTATGTTCCGCTTCAAAGTACCCCAACACGTTAACTGCATCCCTTCTCACCTTCAGTTTTTCCTCCAAATCAAGTGCAAAAAACTTCCTTGCAGCATCTTCAATCCTCTGCCGTTTTTCCAAAGGCACCTTATGATTGATCACCTGAAAGAAACCCCACTCCTTGCATGCACTGCCTATTTCTTTGACTAAGCCTTGGATACCAGAAACTGGGATGGCGTCTTCGATTTGGTAGTTTATGGGAGATAGATCAATCAGAGGGATGCCTTCGTCCATGATCACTGAGGATTTTGGCCTGTGTTCTGGTGCCTGAACAAAAGCAGTGTCCACCTCTCCCATGTTGGTTGTTGCTGTGATAGTTTATCTGTTTGATCGAAAGATGTCTGAATGTTTTATGTGTTGTGGATGTAATGACCAGAGATTATGTGCATTGAACCTGGACTATTGTCTGTCATACCGGGCTTGGATTTTGGGTCAAGCATTGGATCTAGGCCTAGAAGATTGAATTGTGTTGAAAAAAGTAGGCAAATGCTTCCTGTAATATAGAAATTTTGACACGGACTATATTATTTTTTAATATTTAAATACTATTTTTTTAAAATTTAAGAAATGCTGTTGGTATTTGTATTTTTATGTGTGTAATCTATGGAAAAGGATGTTTATGAAGACTAATAGTTGTTAGTGTAACTTATCAGAGTGTGTTTATCATGACTTAAGATGACTCTGTTATGGAAAGTAAATAAAAAAAACAGTGAAAATTCACGATAAACTTTACCAAAATCTATGACAATTAATGATGAAAACATGTTTGTTGGGATTAAAAAACATATTGGTGTAGGGTAAAAATTTGAAATAATTAGAAAATAAGGTTGGTAAATGCACGGCCACTTTGAAGATAAAGATAAGTTGCATACACTTTAAAGAATTAATCTAATCTACATACAGATTTGAGCCTATGTATAGAATTTATCTGTAATTCACAACTTTTTATGGTTGTAAATCTACAGGTAACTATAAAAAAAGTAACGAACAAATTCTTATATTAAAAGTCTCAACCAATTTAATTAAAAAAAAAGTGATGATGGAGAAGGGTAGCTATTTACAATGAAGAAATAGTTTACATCATCGACAAGAACCTTTAAAATAATACTTAACACTAAAACCTTAAACAGCAAAAACAATGAAGGATCCATGCAATTTCAATATTTTTCTTTTATTACATGCTCATTGCAAGCATACTGTTCACTTGTTCTTTTAACTTCATAATAATAAGAAACATCGTAGGGTCATGCATAAGCTAAAGCTGATATTTTATTATCCTTTAAGCTATCTTATAATGATAAATCTGAATGTTCTCCACATTTTGTTTCTTGAAATTGCTGCCCTTTCTACGGACAAGAAACTTGCCCCATTTGTATGGCCTATATTTTGGAGGGTTTTTCTCATCAGTCAATTCCTCCAAAGGCTTCACTTCGGTGTCGTGTGCAGGGAAGAAGAAGAATGGAATGGAAAATCTTTCTTTCTCAGAGTTAACCATCACCCTGTGTTCCACACTCTCATACAAGTCATTGCTCCAAACCTGCCGATCAAAAACTATTCAATAGTATTAACTTGAGTAAAATTCAACATCTTCTATCTTCATATAGTTTCAGAAACCCACCTGAATAATATCACCGACATTGATTATGTACGCATCTGGTGTAGGTTTCACTCGAACCCACTCTTGATCTGCTTTGCGTTTGACTTGAAGTCCCCCAACTTCATCTTGAGCAAGAATGGTTAAGCCTCCAGCGTCCTTATGTCGACCAACACCAAGGGCTAGGTGAGGAGAAGGGCATGGAGGATAGTGGTTGAGACGAATGAAGCTAGTTTGATCTTTGATGAAAAATTCTTCAAACCTCTTTGCCTCAAGGCCTAAGCTCCGAGCAATGAGCTCCATCAACGTAAAGGACAACTTTTCCATCTCTTTAACATACTCTACGATTATATCCCTATCCATATACACATATTGGCATCGTTTATACACAAATGGAAAGAGCAATTTTGTTTGAACCAGAATGACAGCTTATTTTTACTATTATACATACAGTGAAGTTGAATTACCTAAAGTTTGGAGGGTATTGAGGGTATTGATTAGTCCAGTGAGTGATTCGATGATCATGTTCATCAGAAGTGACAGGAACGAAAGTGGGGTCTTTGGCTTGGAAATCGATGACTTCTTTCCAGTCCCTAACGTTTTTGGTGTGTTCTGTGTCATAGTAACCACATGGAGAAGACTCGTCTCTGCTAACCTTCCTCTTCTCCTCCAGAGTCTGGGAAAAGAACATCCTTGAGGCTTTCTCAATGCTTTGTCTTAGAGTGAGGGGCACCCCATGGTTGGTTACTTGGAAGAAACCCCACTCCCTGCATGCACTCCCTATCTCCTTCACTAAGCCTTCAATGGAAGATGGATCTGAAGCAGAGAGATCTATCACAGGAATCTCTTCAGCTTCGATGGTATACAACTTTGGTCTGTGTTGAGGATCTTGGATGAAAGCAGGGTCTACCTCTCCCATGGTGGTTCTTGTTATAGCTATGATTCAGTTCTTTGCCAAATGCAGAGTTTCCTTTTATACGTATAAAAAAACAAAGCTCATACTTCGAGAGCACGGTTAATTTTCGACAAACATATTAAAATTAGATATATTATTTTATTAGAAAATAATTTTTATTATAACTTATTTTATAGGATTATATTTATAAAAAAAATAGAGAAAATGAAAAATAAAATGATAGTTGTGAAGTTTGTAAAAATTTATAAGAAAGATAAGTTGTTAAATAGATTAATTGAATGAATATCGTTCTAGCCTACAAAATTTCATCAATTAAGTTATTGCATTAAAATATCAGACAATGATATAATGAATGGCATTGAGACAATGATAAAGTACTTACGTGTGTGATTGCTCGTGCAGTGCAGATACATTGAATCTGGACAGTGTGCTTCTCCTCGTTTTCTGTGAAAGGATAACGAAGGAAACTATTTTATCTCAGGTTTTGCCTTTAGGGTTAATCTTCTGTTAAAATACCCAACTTAAAAAAAATATTCCTAATTTTATATGGAGGGATTCAATTACTATTGGATGCTGATTTTCTTATCATGTTTATAGAACAATCATAAAATTTTAAAATGGTTTATTAAATACTATTTGAGATATTTTCAAAAACTATGGTAAAAGATACTGTTATTCAATTATTTTTAGGTCTATTAAAGAATTGTCAATTTTAGAGATCGATATTATTAAAAATAAAAGGTTAATTAATTAAAAGTAGGTATTCATGTCAGGAAAAAATTGTAAATTAAAAATTCGATACAAAACCACAACTTTTTTTAATGATGATAATTTCTTAAAATGTAAAAAATGGTTTTGACTAATGCATCTCATGCACAATGTTTTATGTGCAATATTTTATGCAGTTATTAATAATATATTATATAATAAATTTAAGAGAGAAAAAACTATTACGGTTTTACTGTACAGATAATTTTATATTATCATTCAATTGAAATATTAAGTTTTATGATAAATATCTTAAACTTTATATCATAAAAACTTGTAATTTAGTGTAAAATTGTTTTACACATCATTATTACTATACGTTAAATTTAATAGCTAATCCAAAAAATTAATGACCAGGAAAGAAATGTGTTAGAGAGATTAGGAAGAGTTGCGAGAAGTCTCGAGAAAGGATTCGGTTAGGATAGGAAAATCCAAGAACAAACAAACAACAATGTATCTCTCAGTCCCAGTCATCCTCCAATAAAAAAAAAGAAAAAAAAAAGAGAAAGAAACTTCTCCACGTGAATTATCCCACAATATGAGTTCTAATCACAATCTCAACTCATTTTATTGTTGAATTTGACAATATGAACATAATAAATAATGTCAAAAGACCTCTTTTCAAAGTGCAACGGAGAAAAAGCTAAGATTCTGAACTAACATAAAATTCTGGTTGGCCCAGTGATTGATGTACCAAAATCGGCTTCTGTATCGTAAGATGGGTTCTTTCTTTCTTCACTCCCATGTTTTCATAGGCACTACTATAATTTTTAAAATTTCTGATATACCCTTGTATAAATAAATGTGTTGAATGGGTGTATTGATAGTGGAGAGTGTTTGTATTATGGTCTGTGGTAGTTGTGCTAAGTGGTAGTGGCTGGCGGTGGTGCCTCACTTTTTGGTGAGTTTCATTATTTTTTTGTTTGAGTTTTAATTTAAACGTTATGAATTAAACAATTTAAAATGTAAATCATTAATTGGTTTATATTTCGAAATATATAATTTGAAATATAAATATTGTATTTTGGAATATATAATTTAAAATATAAATTTTGTATTCCAAATTTTACGTTTCAGAATAAAAAATTTGTAGTTTTTTTAGTAAAAAGTTTAATTTTTTTTAAGTGGGTGTAATTGCAATAGAGTATTAAGTATTGTCTTGTTCTATACTCATTGTCTAGACAACTTTAACACTAGCCGTTGAATACAGAGATAAAATTTCAATTTTCAATAAGAAAATTTGATCAAGTAGATAAGTTGTTTGACTTGGATGAGTAATGAAGTTTGAAAAAAAAATTAGGTTAAAAAAGACGGTCTTTTGCAACATAAGATAAGTAGAATTCTTATCATTTGTGTAAAAACTATATATAGAGGATATATATTTATGTTATAATGTATTTATATAGATATTTGGTACGTGAAATAATTTACTCTATTGGATATATAGAGTGGCTTTTGAACTTGATTTTGTAATTATTATATTTAGATTTCACAAAATAAATTAACAACTATTATAAAAAAAATTCTTAATTTATCTATTAATTATTATATACAGATAAAAATCAGTATATAATTGTATTACCTACATATTTTACTTACAAATTTGTTACCTTCATAAAAATTTATAAATAATTTACCGAAAAAATTTATCTACAAAAAATATGTAGATAATTATACACAGATAAAAATTTTAAAGATAAACTTAGCATTACCTACTAATTTAACTAACAATAATCCATAAATAAGTACCTGCATATACAAATCCATAAATAATTTATGAATTTAATCCGTAATTACAAAAATCTTTAGTTAATTACTTATAAATTTTTCATAAATAATATTAATAATTAATTTTATTATTCGTATTATTATTAAAATTATTAAAATTTTATTATTATTAAAATTATTAATACCATTATTATTAATATTGTTATGATTAATATTAACATTAATATTATTATTGTCATTATTATTTTTAATATTAATATTAAAAATAATAATATTAATGTTATAATTAATATTATTATTAGTATTATTATTTTGATATTTTTATTAATAATAATTATAATAAAAATAATAATAATCAAAATGTATTGACGCAGTAGTTGTAAGTGGTACAAGATTGCAAACAACCGCAATAAGCTTGTCCACTGCGATAGTGAAGAAGGAGAAAAGAAGAAAAGTTAGGGTTTTATTTACTTTTTCATTAAGGTATAATGGATCTTTCCCATGAAAGTGCGGAAAGAAAGTGCCTAGACGCTGTCAGTAGACAGAAAAAGGGCGTTTAATTTGAAAAATATTGTCTATTTATATTTTTTGTTTCATTTTTAGTTACAAAAATATTATCTTCTTTTTTACTTTATTTTTTTATTTCAAAAGGCTTCCAAAAGAATCAGTGATCACTATTTCCTATATAAAGTTTTTGAAAACAAAAACATGATAATCCTTTTGTAATTCAATATGAAAACAAAAAATATTTTCTACTTCTAATATTTTAAGTGCTATGACACGTATCCCTAATTTTTTCCTTATTGTACTTTTCTCAAGTAGAATAGTACCATATGCGTTGACATTCTATTATTATTAGGGGAATAATTCTTTTGTACAAATGGATATTGGTGAAACTCTCGATAGAAATTTACCTCAGCTGTTAATACAGTAACACATTTCTCACTACTACACAAAATCTTCTACATGTAAGACATGGTAGAATAAGATATAAAGCTTTACATTCATGTTATTATGTTACTCTTCAAATGTTTTCAAAAAATCGTTCATGTTAACTTCCTTCACAAGGTAAAATGAACCTATCCTTGTCCAACTTCAAATCCAACAGGCAGACTATTGTGTGAAGGGTTATTAATATAAAATAAGATCATAAAGAGTAAGTTGCCTCAGAAATGTTACCCAAAATTGCTGCTATGAAGATAGTTGAAGGGTATAATAGAGTTAATGGTAGCTGTTATATGCTTTACAGTTGCATAAATAACATCAGAACAAGGATGGGTTTTATCTTCTACAGAGAACAGATGAATATCGTCATGCAATTCTATCCAGCTGCACCCTGGATCTTTTCTTAATTCTAAACTCTGCAATCTTTTCCGAAGTTTTGTCTTCTGTCCCCATTTACCTAGTATGGCATACATGTTGGAGAGAACAACAAAAGCAAAAGTTGGGTTTGTATCCAAACTGAACAACTTCTCAGCAGCTCTCTCCCCCACTTCCATATCCTTCCAGAACCAAGAAGCATTAAGCAAAGCTCCCCAAAGTATCGAATCAGCTTCAATCGGCATTTTTATGATAAACTCTTCGGCTTCTTTTACATGGCCTGACCGACCAAGGAGATCCACCAGACATGTGTAATGTTCTATTGTTGGGGTCACCCCATAATATCTTTGCATTGTGTGGAAAATTCTCAAACCTTCGCCAACTAGACCGGCATGGTTACAAGCAGAGAGAACACCGACAAAAGTAGCTGCATTTGGAACAACTCCTTGATGTGACATTGAGCGGAAGAGCAAAACTGCCTCAGATCCCAGTCCGTGATATGCATAACCATTTATAAGAGCTGTCCATGCTGCTACATTAGGCGAAAAAATGCTGATGAATGAGCTTTGAGCATCAGCCAAGTGACCGCATTTGGAATAGAAATCTACAAGAGCAGTTCCAACGTAAACATTTACTTGGAATGGCGTTTTGATTAAGTGAGCATGAAGTAACTGTCCTTGTCGAAGAGAACAAAGACAAGAGCAAGCACGAAATAGGACAGAGAATGTTGATCTACTATAATCAACTGATAATCTGCGCATAGCCACATATAAATTCAATGCCTCCTTGTGCTGACCATTAATGATGTAACCAGACATCATTGAGTTCCATGTGACGTAGTTTCTTTCACCTTTAGTTTTGTTAAAAAGCTTCACAGCTTCATCAAGTTCACCATTTTTGGAATACACAGAAATCATAGTGTTTAAAGAAGTTAAATTCTTGGGACTCATTATCTCAAAAATCCTTTTTGATTTTTCGAACTGACCACTGATAGCATAACCTTTGATCATCAAATTAAATGAAACAGCATTTGTATCTCTCAATTCATTAAAGACAAATTCAGCTTCTTCGATCCTTCCTTTTGAGACAAAGCCCCCAATCAGTGAGTTAGCAACATTCAAACAAGCTTCTCCCGCCATGCTCTCATAAACTCTCTTGGCATCATCAATAGCTTCACAATCACAATAAAACTCAGTAAGTGCCCCACCAATTGAGTTATCGAAATCAAACCCACCCTTAATGCAAAGTCCATGAACAACCTTCCCTACAGACAGAACCCCAAGTCTAGCACAAACCCTCACAACACAATCCAAAGTGAACTCATTAGGCACCACCTCAGAACTCCTTCTCATACACCCAAACAAATCCAAAGCCCTCTCGCACCCACCTTCCCTCTTAGCATATCCTGAGATCAATGTAGTCCAAGCCACAACATCTCGGACCGGCATTTTCTCAAACATGTGCGTAGCATCATCCATCATGTCACGCTGCACATAACCTGCAAGCATCAAACTCCACAACACTTGGTTCCCATCACGCAGCTCCTCAAAAACCACCTTAGCTTCTCTGATTCCACAGCAGTGCACACAAAAATACAGCAAAGCACTCCCCACAAGGCCAAACCTCTCGTAACCAGATTTCAAAAGCAGGGAATGAACCTGCTTTCCAAGAAGCAAGGACTCAGAACGCGCACACGCGCTCAACACGGCAGAGTAAGAAACCTCATTGAGCGTGACACGGGATCGGTGCATGAGGGAAACAAGGGTCAAAGCCTCATGGTACCTCCCCCATTGGGAGTAGCCAGAAATCATGGTGTTCCAGGAAGAAACTGCTCGGTATGGCATTTGATCGAACAGGTGGCGGGCTTCTTCGACATTGCCCATTTTGAAGTGTTGAGCGATGGAAATGTTGGTGGAGATGACGTAACTGACATGGGGCTCCGAAGATTGCAACTGTGTCGTGAAAAGTCGGAATCTTTCGTTCCGTTTCCAACGGTTGCGCTTCCAGATGCCCACAAAGTTGATACGGAGAAACAGAGTCATGGTGTAGAAGGGGAGAAGCAAACATGGTATTGGTGAAGAGAAGGTGCAACTACGTCAAATAAATTATGAAAACATATTGGGAATTATTTACTGTAAACTCTCTTTGATACCACAAAAAACAAAACGCAATTCTATTGTAGAAACCCACATGAATTGCTATTACAAGTTAATCACGGTCAAACACAGTGCAATACTAGATATGTAGATAACTCTTTCAAGGAAAATTGAAACATCAGTTTTACACTGCGAAAAACTGGAAGCCATTGTTTGCTTCTCAAGATGGATACTCAAGAAAATACTTTGTCATGAAAATTAACCTTTTAAAGAATAAAATATTATTTAAAAGCTGAGAATTGTGGGATTAACAAATTCTGAATAATTTTTTATATATTTAATTTATCAATATTTATATCTATATATAATAAAATGAATATAATTAGTTTTATAATATATTATAATAATAAATTTATAAAATATTAATGATATTAATAACAAAAATTAAAAATAATAATTATAATAATAAAAATAAATTTATAAAATAATAATATTATTAATAATATTAATTTAATTTTCATTTTAAAATAATTAATAATCTTATCATTTCAACAATTAAAATAATAATAATTTATTAATCACACTTAATAAATTAATTATATTTAATTTTAAATTAATTTTAACTATAATTTTATCTATTAAAAAATATTTTATCAATTATACACTTCACAACATTCACAAACTTTTATAAACTTTTCACTCAAATCTCTCTCTCTCTCTATATATATATATATATATATATATATATATATATATATTTCAATTTATGCTTGAAAGACTCATCAAATGAGATTATGGAAAAAATCATTTGAATCATTGTTTGAAAAGAAAGGACCTGGTCAAGTTCGGTGTTATAGAAAGACCGTGAAACCGTTATTATTAAAAAAGAATTAAGAAATTGCTATTGTCCAAAAAACATGTTATTAGCAACCAAACACCATGGTCCATATACAACAATGAGAGTTAGGGGTGGTGAGAATTAGACATAGTAATGTTCACTTTTGAGAGAAAGAAGAAAAGAGGTTATTTATAATGAAATAGTTAACCAAGGCATGCGTTATTAGAAGGTTAAAAAGTACACAAAGCTATGCTAGCAAGCAAATAAAAGGCAGAGGGAAGCACCATCTTCCTCCAAATTGGAGCTGCTTCATTTGAACTTGCTCATCTTCCCTTGCATTGAATCTCTTTCTACCACTTCTGCACTCTATTCCTCTTCTCTGCTTCATCTACTTTCGACACCACTGTATGATTATTTCTTTCAAGTAATGTTATCACTTGTTGTTTTATGCATGCAACTACTCCTTTTATAGAGTTCTGATTCAAAATTGTCATTTGTTTAATCCTTTTATAGAGTTCTGATTCAAAATTGTCATTGGTTTAATTCTTTGAGGTTGAACTTGAAGATAATATTGGAGAGGAGGAAACAGATGAATGAAAACTTGTGTTAATTTGTAACTTTAATTAGTTTTGAATAATTAAAATTTCTATTTTGGCATTCTTGGAATATGTAACTCAAACACATTCAAATTGCACAATGAAATACATTTTTCTTAATATCATTATTATTGATTTTTATTCATATGATTATTTATTCAATTATTATGTATATTGTGTATTTAACAAAAATAATATTTATTCATAATTTAAAAATAATTGAATAATCAAAATTAAAAAATATTATAAATATAGAATAAATGAACAATAAAAGCCAATTTGAAAGTGTCACCTAAGTATAAGGAATTAGATGTATGTCAACAATACTTAATATTTAGCTATACTGAAAAAGGTATTGTCTCAAACATATACAACATGTAAATAAGTGTTATCTTTACAAATGACAACATTTTATGAATGTTGTCTAAACACAAGGTAACATTTAAAAATGTATTGTCTAAGTAAAAGCGTTTCCTGAAAATTTTCCTGAAAATGTTGCTTAATGTAACATTATAGGCAACAATTTTATAAAATTTGTGGCCTTAGAGAAAAAACCATTGCATATGATCTACGGCAACAATGACATACTCCATGCTTGGAATATCGTTGTCAAAGTGTTGCCTAAAGTTTAGGTCACACTTTTTTTAGTTTAGACCACATTTCTATAGTGTTGTTTTAATGTAAAAATGGTGTAGTGTAAATGGCAATGTAATTCCTAACCCATTTCGATGTAAGTATGCTTGCATGATTGATTACATATATTTTTTGTTTTGTAGATTGTTTGTACAACTTAACTCCATCAACGATGAACAAGCTTCCATTACCAGACATACGTGTTTTCTATAATGGTTTAAGAATTATGTAAGTCTTATGTCATTACTGGCCGGTTGTAAAGTTGCTTAATATAATTAATTTACATCAAATATATGTGTAACAAAAATACGTATTATGAGAGGAATGACATGATCAAACCAAATATGATGACATTATCTTGGTGACCTTATTCATGTGTAACATTGTGGAGCATGTATTTTGTTAATGAGTATAAGTTTTATACAAAGATATGGAGTGATGGTAAAAAAAAAACCATCATCCAACACTAAAGGAGAAGAAAATGACTTTTTGGGCATCATCTAACATATTTACAAATTGGAATATTCGAATGAGTCAGGATATTAACCTTTTTTATTGTGAGTGATTTGATCCAACCATTAAAATTTGTACTAGAGTTCATTCACAATATAACATTGTAGAAATATAGATGAGTGGAAGATATACTCCCTATAACCCATTCATCCTTAAACAAAAAGTAAGACAAATTTACTATGTCTCTTATCCAAAGATATGTAATAACTTTCATGGATGGTGTCACAATAAAACTCCAAGGTTATGTCGACTTGACAATGTACAAGATGAATTGTTGTATCAAGATGACAAAATGTCTAATGTCATATCAGTTACAACAATTTTATATGTACAAGACTTAGCTCACACCTTAGTTCTTGAATTACTTAATGATGTTGTAATCAAACCAATGTTTGTTGCTATTGTTGACGAACTGGACGAATCAAATAAAGATGAAGAACATAATGATGACAAGAAGATTGAGACTTCAATAACATTGAGAATTAATGTATAACAATTTTAATATTCTATTACATGAAATATGATAATGTTAATAACTTATTTGCTCATATGTGATTGTTGCATATGATGTTGCATCCAAGATGACAATGTACCATACTTAATTGTACATATATGATTTTTTTTCGTAAGAGAAATGGTTAGGACTAGAAGTAGGGATGGTTAAATGTGGCCATGTTAGACGTGTGGTTCCCACATCAATGTGTGGTCATATTGCGATAGAACTTACACACATCCCTTATCCTATCTTGTCACTAAGGCATGAAGGCAGCACTTTTGGTCAACAAACCGAATTTTCTCATTCTTCTAATCCTTTTTCCTCTATCCTATCTTCCTCTAGTGAGTAGGTTGCATGTTTTCAGTTTACTATCAATTCTTCCCAATTTATTCCTCATATTTTTGTTGGGGAACATGTTGTGTAGCATCATAGATTTAGTGGTTTACCATCTCCTTTATCACCCCATCATAGATTTACGCCATCACCTCATCCCACCGTTTCTCTAATAGTATAGCCCACAATTGCTCCACCATTTCAATCCTCCTCTACTCTAATAGTCCACCACACATAAGTTACATTAGTACGACCCACTTATGCTTCTTAGTCCATCCTTCTCTTGATTGTCAGTCCGGACCTCCCCTTGTCCACTAGTCCCATTCTGATCCGACAGTCCAACCCACTTAGGCTTCATTGCTATAACCCATATCTACTCCCACAATCTAGGTATCCTTTGTTCCATTAGTCTAGATCACCCCTTCTCCTCCAATCCAACCATTCCATGTTGATACAGTTCAATTGACCTCAATTATGCTGACACAACCATCCCCTACTATGCTATAGTAGGACACCGACCACTACACACCACGATGCCCTTAATGAGGATGTGTAACGTTATGTTAATGAAGGATCATCATATGACCAATGGATAAAGAGTAAGCTTCTTACTTTATTTACATTTGTTTTTATTCTTTGAACTTAATGCTTATAATTTTGGTTTGGATGTTTTGTAGTTAGACACCTAACCATTATGCTGTTGAGGCGATTGGATATGCAATTAGGTCACAATTTAGGGGTCATTACCATCACTATGAGGATGTTATTGAAGAAGTCTGAGCTAAATGGTGGACAAAGTTTAAGGCTAATTTATAAATATTTTATAATGAATTGTGATGCAAACATATTTTATGATGCTCAAATTGTGATTGTCTTACTTTGGTATTACAGACTATTGTTACTTGGGCACCTCATGATGAATGGAAAGTTCATAAGGTGTATGAGGCAAAAGTTAGAAAATGACTTTATGATATCACTACAAGAAAAGAGCTATTTAGAGACCAATATTTAGCTACCAAATGAAATGGTTGCTAATTGTGACCAAAATAGTCATCAAATTAAATTTTGATTGCTAAATAACTACAAAATATAAGTAATGATTGAATATAGTGACCAATTAAGTCAAATTATTGGTATCTAACATTAGCTACCAAAGTTTTAGTAACCTATGCCATTAGATTCTAAATTGGTATCTAATTAAGTTAGAGACTAATTTAGAATCTAATGACATAGGTCACGAAAACCTTGGTAGCTAATGTCAGATACCAATTATTTGACTTAATTGGTCACTAAATTCAATCATTACTTCTATTTTGTAGTTATTTAGCAACCAAAATCTAATTTGGTGACTATTTTTGTCACAATTAGTAACCATTTCATTTGGTAGTTAAAAATTAGTCTCTAAATAACCTTTTTCTTGTAGTGTATGTTGACCAAAGCTAGGAAAAAGGGGACTATACCTAATTGGATTGGTGAACAAACATGGGTCGGTCTTCTGAACTATTGAGATACTTAAGAGTTTATAGAAAAATTATCTCAAAACAAAATCAATTAGTTTTCGACTCAAGGTGGAGTAGTGCACTAAACTGGCAAGAAATCTCACCTCGACATTGCATTGCCCCTAGTAAATATTATCCATGACTTATGTAACTTTTATTATATGTTATGAAATTGTATCATGGACAAGATAATGTTTATAATTGTCATGAATTGTTTTTAGGAACGTAAATATGGTCGACCTGTTGAAACTGAAAAATTATTTGTCGTTACATACAAAAAGAAGGGTAGAGCCTGGGTGTTAGTCAAACTTATGTAAGTTAGAAATTATTTTTTATTTTGTACTTTTTTATGTTTGTAACAAACATTGCTAATATTTACAAATAACATAATGGACTAGGAAACTAATCATGAGCATCTGATAGTCCTGGAGGATCATCTAATAGTCTTGGAGGATCATCTGAAACCATCCAACCATTACCTACAACTATAAATATTTAAGCTTGGAAGGAAGTTGTTGAAAGCAAGAGTAGAGGTAGATATTATAGAAGGGAATTGAGCTACCAACCTTTGTCATGAGGTGTCATCCCTCACTCAACCCTTAATATTATCTCCTAGTATTGAGCAAAGTCTACATCAATTCGGTGAAATTGAAAGACTTGAACAAGAATTTAAAGAAGCAACTGAAATAGCTAATCAAGCATTTGAAAGATGTACACTATTGGTGGAGAGAATGAAGTTTGTGCAACAACAATTAGCCATGTTTTTCGAATGATAAACTCATTCAATAAGTACTCGTTGGGTCCAACCCATTACACCAAAGACCTTGATGATTAGCCTTTCAATTGATTTTCTACTACATTGTAAGGTAAATGAATTGGTACATGTTTTGTTGTATTACATCATTTTCATTTTCTTTAATTCATTATGATTATCATGACAAACTCTAATTTTCAATCACTTTGCGTGTTTGGAATGTGTAAAAGGTCTTTATGTGATTAATTTATTGAAAACATGATTTATTTTGAAATTGGCCTTGTACAAAATTTTATTTATTTATGACTTTATCATTGAATAAGATCCACATTATCTACCTATATGAATCCATGTTATCTATCATTTATGTTTTTATCATTGAATAAGATCTAAGTTAGTCAATATTTTCACCCTTGGACTACATAGTACTTTTCTTCTTGACAATTGTATGTTTCATCTTAAAATTTGTCATGATGATATTTGAATTGCGTTACTGTAGCTGATAAAGGGAGGTATAATCAATGGCTTATGGTATTCCAAGCCCTTGTGTTTGTAAAACATTTCTATCACTTACCACTTTTATTTTTGTTATTGTAATAGTTATTAGGTGGAGCTTCAGTGTACGATCTCTGCTTTGAAATGTTATTAAATTCTAGCAATTTCAAATTTGGGACTCAATTTCATTTTTAGGTAAACTTTATTTTTATATTCATGTTTGGATGGCTTTTAATGTGAGACTATCTCATGTTTGCATTTTAATAACTTGTCAATGGCGTTAACTGAATATATAATATTTTTTTTTCTTTTTATCCATTTAATTATGAATTTATGATTTCTATAAATTCAACCATTGTTTAAAGGATGGTAAAATACTGAATGCGAATTTATAAATTTGAACATGTAATAAGGATTGCACGATAACCAATACAAATTGCAAAAGAAATACAAAACATTTTAATTAATAAAAGCTTTTAAACATCAGCTTAATCCACAAAAAACAATATTGTATGTAATATATAACATCAGCTAAATCGACGTCATAATATTTTAATATCATATTTGTTTTAAGTTAGTGTAGGTTTCACCGATACTATATACTATAATCTCAGAGTCCGCTTCAACGGTGTGATATTTTTCAAATATTTAATTATCTTCCTTATTTCAGTATTGCTTACGCTATTCTATTTGTATCTATATTTGTTGACCTACACTATAATGTGTTTGTGTTCATGTTTTTAGAATTCTTTTCATTAGAAATGCAAGGTCCATTATTTCTTATTTAACATTGACTTTTCCTCTTTTGTGTTTGCTTTTGACTACTAAAATTGTTTTTTTTTTCTTATATTGTGATTGCATTTTCAGTAAGTTTGTTATCTTATATTTGTAAACCTATAGTTATGTTCAAAGTACTATAATCAATTTTTCCTTATCCTTGGGTGAATGGAGAAATGGGACGTTAAAAGTTTGAGAAATCCTTTACTTTTTGTTTTCCCATCCGCAGCAAATATGTGTACAAGGCACTTTATACTTTTAAATAATGTTCCTTCAGGTGGATTTTAGAAGAATTAGTTTTTCTTACTTGTTTTCTCTTAAAATACATTATTTTCCTTTATCCCTCCCCTAAAAAGAAAATGTAACACTGGAAGAATCTAGTTCAGATAAGAATATAATAGAGTACATCATGTGTGAAAGTAGAAGGAGAAGAAGAAATACGTACTGGAAATTAATAACAACTAGCAAGTCACTATCTATCAAACAAAGGCCACTTCTACGTAATACTACACAAAGAAAAATACTCATTGACACATGGAAGTTCTTCAACTGCAATTTTTTGTACAAAGATTAAAATGCTGGAGCTACTACTGTCTTTCTACTACATAGGTGGGGAACATAACTTAGGTTAAATTTAGCTTAAGGGTTGAGAAGGAAGTCAGACCAAAATTCTAGCAGTTCATGTCTTCAGATATTAGTAGTGTCATCCCCTCCTTGAGAAATGAAGGCTTCTCCTATTTGCTCCTACAACTTACACCACCTTCATAAAGCATTTCCTGTGATGGGATTTTACTCATTAAGATTGAAGTTATAAATGCAAACAAGGATATTTAGTAGCAAAAGATGAAAGTGCTAAAGCATGTGAAGATTAGAAGAGATGGATGGTTGACATCTTACCAGTTTGTCTTAGCTCACAGTCTTGTCTCCTTGTCCAGAAGTAAACCCTTTTTCATTACCAACTCTCTGCTGAAACCCATCATTCTTGTTCTTATCTTTCTTAGATGAAACCCTTCTGAGGCCTAACCGCTCCTTCCACCGGCTTGAACTCTTTGGCAGTCTTGGTAACTCCTCTTCATAGTCATCATTAGCAAGCAGCTCATCCCTCAAAGTCACCTTCTTGGAGCAGTCACTCTTGAGAGGCAACAGCATGCCCTGGAAGAAAACTTCATCTGCTGATATCATAGAATTGTTCTTGACAGAGAATTCAAAATCCGAAGAGACAGGATCTTCTCTGTATATATTTTCATGCTTGATTGCCTGTTGGGAAACCACAAAATCATAGGAGAAGGAGATTCTGGGGTCCATGATTGAAGCTCATGCACTAGAGAACTTTGAGATTATAGGGCAGGGACAAATGAGGGAAAAACTTATATTATATCTTCTGTGTTCGTTCAGTCTGAAGGGTTAATTTCCATATGCAGGTGTCTGGCCTTTTATAATGGTGGGGATTCTATCATGTGTGTGTGTTTAGTGGACATAACATGTTATTTAGATTTGTCTTTTTATGCTAGGAATGCGGGTCTTCACCTTTAAGTTTTTAACTGGTGCCTCAGCAATTTGGCACCGTGAATATGTGCACTTTCGCCAAATGATATATACTATTGACCAATTGCGGCAATATGTTTAAAAAATGTGTTCCTTTATCTAAATTATACAGAAAAGAAATTGTTTAACATTTTTATCATATGAATTCCCAGGATCATGTGAGTTAAGTCAGATTGTTTAGCATGTCTGTATTATATTCTTCTCTTCTTTTGTCAAATATTGGAAAAGCTAGTTGTAAGCACAAGAAGGAAACAAAGAATATATACATGCAAGACTAATAATTCATGCGGCAAAGAATCTTTCAGTTGAACTATTGACCATCACGTGTTTCTTTTTGCCAAGTGTTCTTCACATGAAATCCACATCCTCAGTGTGGACTAGGCTTTATATATTGCTTGGCAATTGAGCTTAGGACAAATGGTCGCATCCTGCATCGTAGATTGTTGCTTGTACTTAGCAGAAGATTAATGAAACTCACCACATAGCTATGTTGCTGGGAGAAAAGTTAGGCCTGAGAGCCTGTCCCCCCTTTTGTCTCCTATCCTGTTAGCAAAATTTGTCTCTTGTAATCCGATAAATGATGCTTTTACTCCATATTATTCTATTCTAATTTCATCCAATCAATCAACCTTTGGTCCTTATTATTCTAATCCAATCCAATATCATATACATACACTCTCAATGCTCGAGGCTCATTTTACTATGTCAGATCCAGAAACCCTCTAATTTATTTTTTGTGCCATGGCATGCATCTTGCTCAAAACGTAACACAGTAATCTCTTTGGATTTTCCTGCTAAAGGGACGTGTAAACCTTTAATTCCTTTATTTAATCCTGCGAAACATGGCTGTTTTTCCTTGCTTAGTTTATGAGTTTAGTCTATAGCAACTTAGGCAGTGGAAATATAAAACTGAATACAGAACATATCCAACTCAGATCGTGTTTGGTAAAAGATAGATGAAAGAGTTATACCACCGTACATACTGGTTTTATTAACACGACTCATTTTTTTATTTTTTTTAACATAAAATACGCTATGATAGTATAGGTTGAATTAAATCAGACATCAAACATTACATGACAAAAACGGTAACCAATAATATACAGTGCAGTTAGCTAGAACTTGATATCTAACGAAGTTGTCACAAAAAATTGTAAAAGACTTTTACTTTACCTTCAAGCAACCGACCTTCCTTTCCCAAGTTTATCCACCTTATTTTGTTGATCTCTAAGGGGAAATTTTTTATCTCTGGGTTAAGATTATCGTGTGAATGGATATTGGCAGTTCTTGAAACCCTAGCACAAGCGATCATGGTTTCGTAATTAAGGTCACTCTTAGAAGAGAATCTACCCCAGTTTTCTCGAGACATTCGAATCTCAACATTTTAAAAGAGAATGGATGCTTTATAGCCTTCAATAGGTCGGCGAGAAAATGTTGAACCCTAGTTAACTCATCTTTATGACTTCTTTTGCCAGCTTAATTATCAATGGTTAACCAAAGAGATCAGGTCATGCAGAAGAGGCCAATATCTTACAGCAGTGATAAATAAAAACTCAATTCATAAGAAAAGTTAGGTACATTGTACAGCTGAAAATCTTCGTAGTGGAATCATAATTTCACGAATCTTGAAAATAATTATTAAAAGAAATCTGTATGGTTGGATAAAAGCATTGTTAAAAATATTTACATAGGATTTTATGGGATAAAGAAGTTTATTTTGACTAAAATCTTTGATTCATTATAGCATTATATTATTTATTAAGAATAACATAACCTTTTTAATAAAATTTCCACTTTTAACATGAAAAGATTAGATTCTCATCTCTACATTATTTTCATGAAAATCTTAGTAAAAAGTCACTCTCGGGAAACATTACTTTTCCTGCGAAAAAGTTAACAAAAATTATTTTCGAATTTCAGATTAAAAAAAAAACTAAGAAAAATGTTTTCAGCAAACACCTCCTATTCCAAGTATTATATCTAAATTTTATCTAATAATAATAAAAATATTCAAATAAGCTTTAAACTTAAAATATCATAATTTGAATGCAGTGTTCGTCAAAAACTAATATAAATGACAAATAGTCGACATTAATTCAATATTAATGTGAATTTTATGTCAGTCAAAAAATTGACTCTTCATAAATATATTATATTTTTTTATATTGGTTATATTAATAATATTGACTAAACCCACACTAAAATAAATATTATATATTGTTAATTAATTACGAGGACATAATACTAATTTAGTAGATTTAAAATTATTTATTTATTTATTTATAGATAATATTGACGTAGTCAACGTTAAGTCAATGAAATATTAAATAAATTAAATATAACATCATAGTCAACTTTATGCAAGATAAACTAATATAAAAATATATTGGTGAGCCAATGCTTTAAAATATTAAACAAAAATATTTTAATTGTAGTATCGTTTTAGCCATGTTATAAAAGTTACGTGTTTAATTTTTGTAAAATTATAGACGATTTCTAAAATTAGTAAATATAATTATGCAGTTCTGTTAAAAAATATCCATTGATAGACATTTCATTGATATGCATTTCAACACTTGTGAATTTGAATTTTAAATTAATGTAATTTTAACTTCAATTGCATATTTCAATATGTTTTTTCTTTAAAGATTGTTATTGTAGACGTGATTTGATATAGTGGAAGAATTGAAAATTACATGGAAGTGTTAGAGATAAAAATTCAAAGTAAATTAGTGTGAAGTTGAACCAACGCACCTAAGAGGAAGCAAAACCAAGTCTAGAAAAAAAGATTATTTTAAGGAGAGATTTTGAACAAGAATGAATAGACAAAAATTAACTAACATTTTATTATTTATTCAAATATAAATTTTCAATTACACAAGCTTTTTTTTTATAGATTAAAAGATGACTTGTCGCCAGTTTTTCAAAAACTTTCCAATAATAGCTTGGCAAGTGGCAAGTCATGAGTGGAAATGATCTTCTCCAGTATCATATTGCTTACAACCCAAGCTTCTAATACTCTCCAATGAGAGGTGGACAAGTGGCAAGAAACTCCCATGTAGTACCTACTTGGATTGGAATGTAGGGCCTTCTATACAATTTTTGTAACTAGAAGTCTTGTAATTTTGAAGCTCTAAAATCTCTAGAGTGATCTATTCTAATTTTGAACTTGGGCCAAAAGTTCTTTAGAAGCTCAAACAAGCCCAATTAGGCTCAAACTTCTAATAAGCTCCTGATCAAGGCTTATAAACTCTTTATTCTTGGTCTTAGAGACAGGATTGTATCATAAATCAAATTTTTATACAACAAAACTTTGAATTACAAATTGAAATAGATTTTAGTATAACACCTAATTAATTCAAGTCAAACTACAATTTGAAATGAAAATCTACTTTGAATTATAAGAACTTCAATTCGAGTTGAAATTCTAATTTGAAAAAGAAATGTAATTTGAATGGTAACATTGCTGATGAAATTTAATTTCAAATTCAAATAAAATTACAATTGCAAATCCAATTTCAATTCAAATTTAAATCCAAATTCAATTTCAATTATAATTTCAATTCTAATATCAATGTAACAGTTCTAATATATCTGAGTTCTAAATCAAAACTCAAATTCAATTATAATACCTAATAATGTATTAATCTAGAAATTCAATGTCAATGGTAATACTTACTAATAAAATTTAATTCTAAATTCAAACACCATAAAAAAAAAACAATTTTACCTACGATTGAAATTCGTAAGTAGTAGCAAATATTTGTAAGTAAATCAGCATTATCAATAGAAAAAAAAATTATATGTAATTTGAGCATAGGTGATTTACCTACGGATGATGAATTCGTTGGTACCTGGAACCATGGGTATTACTCACCAACTGTGGTTTGTAGGTATCACTAACTCTAGTACGTAGGTATTACCCACCAACTCCAGTTCATGGGTAATATCTACGTAACATTATCCATCAACACTAGTTTGTGGTTAAATCCATAGACAATCCTCTATGCATCAAAATGTTCATTTAAGCATTAAACGAATTTTAAATGTTTTACACTTGTATGAAACATTCAACACATTCAAGATATCCAATATATCCAACAATTCAACATATAAATTAATCCAACATATCCAAATTCAACAATCTATTACCAATTGTATTGAATCTATACTATTAAATACAACAATCAAGCATCATCCAATACACATAACATAAAATAAAACCCACCTTTAATTTCAAATTCAAACATAGCATAGTTGAAGTCTTATAATATAAATTAAGTAAAAGATAACATAATTCAAAAAAGAAGCCAACTTGAAATATGATTCACAATCCAAACAAACTTGAAACATAATCCAAGATCCAAAGCTTAAAGATCCTAATATTCTGCATAATCGTCTTGATGTCCAAATTGTTCATGCTCATTTGGTTGGGTAGTTGTTGATGCTCATTTTGTTGTTGACTAGATGCTTGTTGTTGTGGTTGTTCTTGTTCAACTTGTTGTTCAAATTCACTTTGTGCATGAAGTGGAAAGAAAGGAAGGACAATATTAACCAATGATTTCAATTGGTGACTATGTTTGTCATTGTTTTCCCTAAGTTGTTTTAGTTATAGAATATGTTGTGAGTCATAAGAGAAAGCCAAAGGTTCATGATACGTGAGGGTATAACCACCTATAGCAAGAAGTCAACTTTCAGTTCTTAATATGTCTTTCTTTACAAGATTTACAAGGAAAATTATAATGTACAGGATGCAACTTGTGATCTAGCTTGAGTCAATTTATTTCTCAAATTCTTCCCGTTAATCATACATGAAATTAATGTCATATGTACAATACATGACTAAAACAAAAAAAAAAATAACAACAAATTAACTCACGACTATTCGTCTTGATCCTTTGTCAATGAATTCACCGTTATTCTTCCAAATATGAGTTTGCTTAAATACTTCATCCATATGTACAGGACTATCCAACTCTTCTACGTATAAACAAACATAAATAATATTATCCTTATGTAAGACAATATCATCCAACTTAGTTTGATATAATTCAACGTTGTGTATTATCAAATATCATTTGCAACATTCAAACATTATATAATTTAATAATATGTAATCATAAAACATAAATTACAAACAAAATTCAATATAATATACATGTTTTGTAATATTAATTACAGTCATCAATAATTTAAGACAATTGATGATTACTTGTACAATATCTACTTTAATCAAAATCATTTCAATTCCTCTTCAAGAGAGTTGTAACACAACTAATACTCTTAGTGAAGAGGATCCACATTTACAAAATATGTAATTACGACAATGTGTTATTTAAGGTATTATTTTATTTTTAAGAAATTGTTTAAGAAAACATTTTAAGAAATTATTCAGCAGAAATTAAAATAGATTAATTAATTAAATGTAAGAAAATAATGTAAATGAAATTGAAAATAAAGAATGGTTATTTTTTTAATTTAAGTTTAATGTTACATATATAAATATAAATATTTTGATACATAAATTAATTAGAATATTGAAAAGGGTTTATGATACAAAGTGGTTACATATTTGACTTGAATTTTTTTCAGAAACTGCTGCAAATGAGGATAAATAAATAAATAGAGCAAGGTAACATATTCACTACAAAAAAAACTAGATTTACCTGTGGCCAAAATCTGTAGGTAATGACCAAAATCAGTAGATAATCAGACATTACCCACGGATTACTGACGGATTAAAATTAGTAGGTAGTAGAGATCATAGGTAAATTTCCCACCAACTTTTATCGATGGGTAATTTTCCCACGGAATTTATTTCATAGGTATAAGTTTATATTACCCACTAATATTGATCCGTGGATAACATTATATATATTTTTTTATTATTTATAATTATCAAGATTATTTTTATATTCTTCTAATTATCTCATTATTTATTATTATTCTTATTTTATTTATTAATTATTACAAATATTAATAAAATTACTACTAAACTAACTAGGAAGAGTTAAATCCAGGAATTTTAAATGTTGAAGGGAACCTTTTATCATACAGGAGTTAAACAGCCAACAGATTTTAATAGATATCAGTTGAAGTTGCCATATAGGGTGCCTCTTGATCACATTAAAAGCTTGAAGTAAAACGAATGACAGCATTGCAAGAAAATGCTTTGTGATAATTTACCTGCCACGCCAAACCCAAGAGCACTAATCATGAATGGCTTTGCTCCTAGTTTTCATTTCAATTCTGATTAAGTTCTTATAGTTTTCTGTTTTAGGTTAATGTAGTTTTAGTATAGTTTAATTTATCTAGTTCAATACGATTTCTAGTTTATGTTTCATTTCAATTTCGGTTCTTAATTATTTTCTCTAATTCAATTTTAATGTTTTGTTCAGATTATTACAATTAGCTACTGTTTTGCTGTTTTTAGTTAATTCAAATTTTCCAGTTTCAGAAATCAATTTAGTATTAATCAATTTTAGTACTAACTGTTCTCATAGTTTTCATTTGTTGTTTCAATCAATATACCGTCCTTGCTTATTAGTTTTAGTTCACTGTTAGTTAAGTCAATTGTTTACTCTTATTCAATTGAATTTACTTTATTGCTTCAACTTTCTATTCTTTCAAATCATAACTTCCCCAATCCTAGTGAGAAATCTTGTACTATTCCACAAGCTTCCATCTTTTGAATATACTATAAAAGTAATGTTTAATTTGTTAATTGTATTCTCCAAAAATGGTTGAAAATGATATATTATACTACAATCAAACTCAGATTGTTGCTATAAGTTTGAATTCAATGACCCTACTTCTCTTTCTTTCATACCTTTGTTCATTTAGTTTTCTTTTACAATGATTGAACCTATTTTTATCTTCTATTCTAAGTTTGAAAAAGTTAAATTACAAAACGATAACCAAAGCCCAAATAGTAGATAAGTATGTACTTCCACAAGCTTCATGCAAGTCTATAAAAGTGGGAATTCATAAAGCAAGCAGGAGCCCAATAGGCTCAGGTTCTAAAGGCAAGAACTTTACAAAATAAAATTTGTAAAAGAAGTGTCTTAAGGTATGCAGATGATAAATAAGCTGACCTTGGATAGAAGTGTTTTTGCAGTTCCAGGTGGTCCTGTTAAGAGCCCTGAGAAAATAAGTATTTTAGGCATACTTGACGAAAAAGAAGCAAATAATTTCCAATGCATACTTAAAAGATTAAGAGAAACAAAGTCACTTGCAACCAATAAAAAAAAGTTTGAGCTTGAAAGTGTGTCACTGTCATTAATTTTTCTAATAGTAATTCCTTATATTTATAAAAAGTTTGATTCACAAAATCTTTTTTAACAGTGATTGATTATATTTGTAAAACGTTTGATTTTCAAAATTTAGACACATCAAACTTAGGAAATTTAAAAAATCATTTAGGATTATTTTTCCAAACAACAAATTCTGATGATATGACTATTAAGATTGAGAAAAAAATTAAACAAAAGTAAGAAAAACAATCTCATACATTTGAGTGAGATTGTTTAATGAAGATGACATTTATACCTACAAAATGAAAAGTCCTGTAAAATTTATGAAAATTCAATTAATAAAATGAAAACTTGTATAATTTTGATATATGATTCTTCTTTTTTATATCAATTTAATATCATTAAATGTTGTTCTTTCTAAACAAAAACTTGTTAATCTTTGATTAGTTCATAATTTTATTTATAATGTTTAAAGTTCTTGATTGAATAAGATAATATTTTTGTGGAAAAAATATCTTAAAATCTAATTGAATATATCTCTTGGTTTGAAACTTTTACAGTATATGGGTTTCAACAACAATTATAATTTAATGAAAAAGCTTATTAAGGTTTCAAGTCACTTTTAATTTATAAATTTAAGAAATGGTGTTTACATTGCAAGAAGTTGAGATGGCCGAGTTGGTCTAAGGCGCCAGATTAAGGTTCTGGTCCGAAAGGGCGTGGGTTCAAATCCCACTCTCAACAAAATATCCTAGTTTTTAATTTGTTCTTTTCTTTTTAATTGTCTACTTCCACATATTATAATTTTCGGTTGTTGCACATATTGTAACATTTTTGGTTGTTAGATAACTTTTAATGCATTGACTTGTTATTTATTTTAAATCAGCATCCTTGTCTTGCAATCGGTTTTTGATCCGCATCTTACGAGTGCCAAGAAATCATCAGTGCTAAATTTTCAGCTTGCATCATTGCAAATAATAAACTATTCTGGATTCACACTTGTATCAAAAACGTATCATGTGATCATAAATTGTCTTCTCTTCCTATCCTTTGCACTAAGATTTTCGAGGAAACAACTACCTTACCAAGTCCAATTATTTATGCTGATATTCAAATGCTCATTACAAGTTGGTACTTTTCTTTGCAACTTCTCATCATTAAAATAATCACAATGAAAAACTATTTCCCAAATAGCTACTAATTAAAATGAGGAGTCTCCTCTTTAAACTAAGTTCCTCCCATTTATATATATACAAAGATAAGCCAGAAAAATTTTGCTTGCTTAGCGGGCCATTGCTGTGACTAAGTCTGAGAAAAATGTATCCTGCAGTAGATGAACATGATGAAGCATATGTAGCTCATCAGAACCACCATCCAGGCTATATTGTACCAGTGGTGGTGCCTCCAACCTATGGCCCTCCACAGATACCACCTTATGCTCCTCCCTACAACAGCAACAGTGTTAGGGGTCCTATGATCAGGACACAAAGATGGTCAACTGGTCTTTGCCGTTGTCTTGATGATCCTGGAAACTGTAAGACCAAGAACCATGTTGTGGATTCATTATGTTTTTTCTTTATCAAGCAGTTGACATAGTATGGTTTTTATTGTCTAAGGTTTGGTCACTTGCTTCTGCCCTTGTGTTACATTCGGATTGATAGCAGAAATAATAGATAAAGGCGATAGAAGTAAGTTTTGATTAAAAACTGCATTCATGAGTACAATATGATCGAGATGATTGCTATTTGCTACTATTTTTCTTGTGTTTTTCTTTGATATATGCAGCTTGCACTTGTAATGGGACTATTTATGGGACGCTACTAGCTCTGAGCGGGCTTGCATGCTTGTACTCATGCTATTATAGGTCCAAAATGAGGGCACAATATGAGTTGCCAGAAGCTCCATGTATGGATTGCTTAGTTCATTTCTGTTGTGAAACCTGTGCTCTATGTCAGGAGTATAGAGAACTTAGAAACCGTGGATTTGACTTGAGCATAGGTAATGCCATCTTTA
>Ga0099824_1001124_pt1 | contig 36393 bp, 47 predicted proteins | sample SiratrowhiteBW_FD_76837 | JGI IMG/M metagenome (GOLD analysis project Ga0099824, IMG submission 76837) | Root nodule microbial communities of legume samples collected from California, USA - Siratro white BW | ecosystem: Host-associated > Plants > Roots > Nodule | place: USA: California... | reverse complement strand
TTATATTGTCTTGCTTTTTGGATGAACTCTTCAACCCCTGTTACAAACGATTCCTTCAAACCTCTTCGCCCAGTATAACATCTATCATACATCCATCTACGATCCAATGGAATTCGATCCATCCTCAGGAAGTGTTTATATGAGGGCAGTATGGTCACCGGTACAACAAAACACAAAATAATTCTGTTACAAGAAAGATCCAGCTGTATAGGAAGGGCACATTGTAAGCAGATATGAAGGAATCCATCTCTTAAAAATTACATGGTGTTATATATACATACATATATGTATAAGCATCACATAAATATTACTGATACATATATGCATAAGCATTATATAAATATTACTACAACACATATAGACAACATCCGTACCTGAGAAAGCGTAAAGAAGTTTCTCACTAAAGGAAAATCAAATGTAAAGGTTGTGGAGACATAGAAACCAAACACAACTTTAGTTTCTCTTCAACCTCCTTCCTTACTTTTGTCTTCACACTTGTTAGAAATAGTTAAGTAGGTAGTCAAAGGAACAACTGCATCAAACCCTTAGTTACTCAGCTGCACCTTAAGAAAAATCAAAACAAAACAAAAGAAAGGTAAGCTTTATCCTTCTCACCCTTAATTAAAAAAAAACACTTCTGAATCCATTGACGAAGCTTATGTGTTTCGAAATCCGGAAATCTCTTACAAATCCTCCAATTGACTGAGTGGCGACACAGAAACCATTGATTAAAATCGTCGCTCTTCCATCGTTTCAAATCATTCACCAACTACGATTCCTAAAACTCAATCACGGGATATATACGAAATCAGTTACCCACAGATTTATCAATGGAAATCTAAAAATAACTTACCGACGAAATTTACCGACGGAATTTACTGACAGATTTATCGACGAAAGTTAAAAAATAACTTACCGACGGATTTACCGACGAAAGTTAAAAAATAACTTATCGATGGAATTTACCGACGAATTTATCGACGGAAGTTAAAAAATAACTTATCGATGAAATTTACCGACGAAATTTAAAAAAATAATTTACCGATGGAATTTACCAACGGAATTTAAAAAATAATTTACCGACGGATTTATTTATTTTCCGTCGGTAAATGAATCCGCCTTTACCGACTGTCTTTTCCATCAACAATTCTGTCGGTAATTTAAATATTATTGAAGGATTTTTATCCGTCGGTATATAGTACTTTTCTTGTAGTGATTTGTCGACGATTCAAACACTTAGAGAACACAAATTTGTCTCTTTGTGAGATACCCACAGACTCGACCACTCTATTATGGAAGTTAACCCTAAGCCCTGCGCCATCTCAAACGACCTTAATATTGATTTGACTACCAGCACATTATGATATGAAGGTTCACAAAAGAATAGCGTGTCATCAACAAACTGCAGTAGGTCTACCTGCACTCTCTGTGTTCCCACCTCCACCCCCTTGAACAAGCCAACTCTTTTAGCTTTTCTAACCAACCTAGTAAGCCCTTCAACAACTATAAGGAATAGGAATGGCGCCAGTTGATCACCTTGCCTAAGTCCCATCTTTGGTTTAAATTTGTCCGTAGGGCTACCATTCACCAGTACCGATACTGTGGCCGATTCCAGGCAAGCTTTAATCCATTTGCAATTAAATCCTAATCTCCCCAACATATAGTATAGAAACTTCCAGTCAACCGAGTCGTATGCTTTTCAAAGTTGACTTTCATAAACACTCCACCTTTCTTTTCCTTCTTTAAATAATCCATTGTCTCGTTTGCTACCAAAATGTTATCCAACATACCCCTACAACTTAGAAAAGCATATTGATTTACCTCGATAGTAGGTAATACCTTCTTAAGTCTATTTGCCAGGATCTTAGATAAAATTTTATAAACATAGCCCACTAGTGAAATAGGTCTAAACTCATTCAGATTGGATAGGTTATCCTTCTTAGGTACCAAGGTTACCCTTCTTAGGTACCAAGGTTATAAAGGAGGCATTACATCCCATCAGAATAAACCTCTACTCTGAAAACTGAATATAATTATGACAATATCCTTACCAATGACCTCCCAGTTATTTTTGACAAAAAGGAAATCGAATCCGTCTGGTCCCGAACACATGGAGCTACCGCATTGGCTCACAGTTTCTAGAATTTCCTTCTCAGTTATATTACTACACAATAGATCATTATCGACCACAAAAATACTCTTAAAGCGTACTCTATCCAGGTTTACCATAATCCTCAGATTTACACCAAACTTACTCTCGAAATACCCCTTTACCTGGCTTCTCACAATTAACACATCTTCACACCAATCACCATTAATTTTGAGTCCTACTAAATCATTCTTTGCTCTCGTCCACCTCAATCTAGAATGATAAAACTTAGAATTTGTATCCCCACTATCAAACCATTCAACTCTCGCTATCTGTTTTAACATAACTATTTCTTTTTCTTCCAAACTTCTCAGATGGCTTAACAGTTCCATCGTTTTGCTCTCATGTCATCTCAAAGGATCTCATCATCATCATCATCATCCTGGTCTAGGTCCTACATCTCCTCAATCAACCGTTGTTTTCTAATCTTCATATTACTGACAACTTCCCTATTCCATCGTTTGATCTCTATTTTCAACTTTTTTAACTTTACCCTTATACCTTCCAAACTATTTCCACATGATGTGGGGACTTCCCATGCTTTTCTAACCACCTCTTTGAATCCTTTCTACTGTTGTCACACATCAAATGTACAAAATGGTTTTGGCCCCAATCAGTGACATTGCTCTTAACAACTAACGCACAACAATCCAACACCTGTCTGCTCATCACAAATTGTTTAGATCTCGACCATTGCGACAACCACTCATCAGACACAAGAGCTCTATTCAATCTGTCCTAGTTGTCCCATTAGGTCTATACCATGTAAACTTCCTCCCCACAACAGGGATGTCCTTTAGGTCACACCTCTCAATAAATTCCCTAAATCTAACTATATCACCATTATTCACCGTACCATTATTAGTCCATCTCCTTTCAGACGCGCGTTAAAGTCACCAATCACACATCTAATTGGGCTGATAACATTTACCAACACATCTTCAATTTCTCTCATAACAACACTTTCTCTTTACTAGCGGATGGAGCATATACATTCATTATGACTACTTTGACATCTTTCCCTGAAGCAACACATTTATAATCTCCTACAACTAAAACATAACCTTTCTCGTCCACAAATTTTGCATAATTAAAAACCTTATTATCCCACATAGTCAAAATACCCCCTCCTTCACTGTCTATCCCTTTATGAACCCAACTAATAGCGTTACTACCACAAAGATTAAAACACTTAGATGAATTCACACGAACTAACTGTGTCTCCTTCATAAACAACAATCTAGGTTTTTCCCTACCAATTAACTCTTTAATATACTTCCACTTGACATCTCCCCCCAATCCCCCAATCCCCTATATTAATACTTATTATCTTCATAAAAGTTGATTCCCATCATCACATGATGCTTCTCTCAAATCTAAGTTATCCCTTTCCTCCATCTTCGGAAACCTCTGAATAATACTCTCTTCACATTCATGACAGACAAGACCTATTTCCTTAGCAATTCCCCACAACTTGAGTTCTTCTATACCTTTATTTGAGCTTCTCAGCCTTCTGTTGTAGTTGGAAATATTGGTATTAATCATGGAATTAGAAAGAGATGGAGTAGCCAACCTGGACCTCATGTTTAGATCGTTTCCACTTAATTGAATAACTCGTTGCCGTTTGGAGCTCGTCTCTTCTCTCCACATCCTCCTAGGTTTATCAAACAGTTATGGGTCCATTGGTTTTGCTCTAGTGTTTCAGAAACGACCCTGAGCACGTGAAGCATTAGATTCATCTAGCACCTCCAACGGCACTTGCACACAGTCCTCCACAATTTCCATTAGCGTGCACCTGGACTCGATAACACCATGCTGAGCCTAATAGCCTACGTCGTCGTCACCGTCCCCATCGTTGACTGCGCCTACGCCGTTGCAGTCACCGTCTGCATCATCAATGTTGTCGCCCTCCGCCAATGGAGTCACGCCACCTGCGCCTACAGATCTACCTTTGACCGCCACCCCCTCCATAGCATGTTCTTCCCCACCACGTGTTGCACCAAGGCAACCATGGATATCGTCGCCATCGATGGCAACTATAACATTAGTCGCCGCCCCCTCCGATCTGCGTACACCACTGTTGGCTACAACTTCTTGGTCCTTAACTGCCGCTTTCGCCTTCTGCACGAACTCTGACCAGCGTACGCCTCCGTCGTCATTGCCTGCTGCACCGGCTGGACACCGTTAACCACGCTGTCAACCTCCATAGGTGTGCCCCCACCGCTGCTAATAGCATGGGCTGCACTTAGGTGATGATCCTCGTTTGTGCCAAGATGGTCTTTAGGCCCATTACACAAGTCACCCACAGTACCAATCTCACAAGCCTGTTTAATGTCCACACTGAAAAATAACCTAGAAGGTGAAGTCTCGCCCATACCATTCATCGGTGGGGAAATTATCCATTTTGCATTCTTTTCCTATTCCAACACTATACACATCTGAGGCATAAACACAGTTTCCATGTTGAGTATGTGTTGTACGTTGCTAGCCGTTTTCGTACAACACACTCGCGGCCCAGCTCTGTCCTCCCCTACCTTTTGTTCCTTTTCCATTTTTGGTTGGTCGACCACTCCCCTCAGTCGTATACCGTCCACTGGTTTAGGTTGACCAAAATTATTCCAACGACATTCAACCTCTATTGCCTCTTCCACATTACGCACACCCCTACCATTATCCCACCCAACATCCAAAGATTGAAGGCTATCTCCTACTATCGTGTCCATTGCGGAACTACTGTCGGAAATGGCCTCTTCATTGAGCCAACAACTATGTTTTTTACACTCGACGTATTAGTATTCCTCCTCCACCGAGACTTGGTATACTCTATCATTGATCCAACTTTCCTGAAAAATTTGAACCTTGGACGCCATTGCTAATCTTACCTTCAGTCTTGTAAACTCCACATGTTCCCAATTCAGAGTTGCTTTGTCAATGTCAACTAGCATTCCAACTATATGCAGTATCTTTTGAAAGCAGTCGACTGTCCAAAGATGCAAAAGAATACCTCTGTATCTCGTCCACACTTCTTTATTCCCAACAGCCGTAACTATGTCCCAAGGTTTGATCGTTTCAAATATCGTACTCAAGCTTTCCTTACTAGCTTCAACTATATTAGTTAGCTTCACACCATCTTGGCTCGTTAGTAGGACATTTTTATCTCCAAGATATCTCGTCGTAATGGATCCGAGACCTTCCTGTAGCAATTTTTTGTGTAAAATCTCCATAGACATATACTCTCTCAAGGTACCTACCCAACTATCCTCCAACAAGGTAGTTTCAATGGTTGTGTTGAAATAATTCGTCCTTTCCATTCGTTCTTATTGACCTATGAAATCCCTTTTCTGATACTGCTCTGACTCTGCTTCTGGTTTCCCCCCTTCACCCTCCATTGCTGACCAACCTTACCTTGTTGTGTTTTCTGTTTATTCTTGAGACCAATGTAATTCCAGGGCCAGCGGGTAATGTACAAGCCGTTCTATTGAATCGAAACTCCTCACAACCAAAGAACACACAAGAGTTTGTGAAATGCATCGCTGAGGCATCTGACCACCGAGATTTCAATACCAATCCATGGGAATGGGCACATAAATTTTTTAACTTTCATGGTAAGATTTTTTCAAATAAATTACATATTATACTTTAAGCTCCATTATGATGTTTGAATTACTTTGTAAACGGTTGTTGAGTGTACACAACGTTGATAATGTCTCAACATTGGCAACCATGAAAACGTTGGCAACCAAGGAAAGTCCTTCTCACCCGGTATTGGTCCCCTGTGTTGTGAAATCTTGTGAGCCAAATGGACTTGGGGACATGTCAATCACAGTAAAGGTGACAACCTTTCCATACAGAAACTTCTTTCATATGGCCTGTGAAATACAGAACAATGCAATCACAATGTTTTACATTATATAGGACCCCACAGGAACTGCTGAGGCCAGTGTTCATCGAAAAGTCTTACAGGACCCTAAATTTGGAAATGATATCCAAGTCAGATCTGTGTTAGTTTTAAAGAATATGAGCGATTATTTTGCAAAAGGGGCCCCAACACAGGAACTGCTAGCCCAAGGACAATTTCGATATCCGATAAAAGGGGCCCTAACACACGCTTCTCTAACTGCCTTGTTGTTTTATTATGAGGATGGCAATGCTACTAAAGTCTTGCGACAGGTTTGAAGCGCTTGGAAGAATGTGATTTACATGGATAGGGACTCCAGACCATGAGCCATAGATAGAGAAGTTCCTTACCGCTAATGGGTCGCAGAGAGGGTAAAAGAGGTCAAACTTCCTTTCAAGTTAGATGCCCCTGGCTCGATAAACAAGGAACAAATGCCAGATATCGAGTCAGAAGAGGTCAAACGTTTGAAAGAAGAGATTGAAAGGAGTGAATGCCAAAGTGGTTAGTGACCTCCAAAGCCCCTGCCACTACTATGTGGACCTGAAGAAGGACTATGAAGAAAGGACAAAAGGTCATAAAGAGCTGATGAGAAAGCAGAAAGCAAAAAGAGATTACAATTTCAGAATCAAGCAAGACCTGGCGGCCGCCAACACTGAGTTGACAATGAGGGCCCAAGAGCATGATACCGCTTCATCTGCAGAGTGCCAGTGGAAGAACTTATATGAAGTCATCAAGAGGGAAAAACAATAGTCATTGAGAAGGTTGCTTGATCTCCAAGTTAGAATTAACGGGATGGAACAACAGATGAAAGAAGTGATGATAGAATGCGAAGAACGTGTTGAGGAAGTGCACCAGCAACGGACTAAAGCAGAGGAGTAGTATCAGACTATGCTAACTCAGATAGAAGGTTATATGGCCGAGTAGGAGAAAACCGTAGAGCACTGGAAGAGATGTTTCTCTCAGTTGGCTGCTTTGGCTAACGGGGCAATTGATGGGGTTCCGAGAATGTTAGCCGAGGCTGAGTCATCGCTGTTATTCTTTAATCCACCAAGAGAAGTCAAGATTTTTATAGAGCATTGCAAAGGATTGGTGGCGGAGATGAAGAATATGATTAGTCGTGCTAGAGAGTGATAGTTATTTTGTTGAGAGGACTGTAATGACATTGTTCGTCAAACGATTTAGATTTCTCTATCAATGACAGACTTACGTTTGATTTTCATGTGTTTTAAATGACATCATGCAAATTTATATTTTTGTTCAGTTTATTTACTTTTTCCTTCTTTCTATCTTTTCCTAATTCATTCTTTAATAAAATAAAAAATACATAAGCGTAATAACGACAAATATTCCGCGACATCACTATAGAACTCGTGCTAACAATAAGAAGATGGAGAAATTGGGTGAAGCACAAGAAAGTATGAAAGTCGATGTGGACTAGCTCAAGAATCAAATGAGTCAAATGTTTGAGATAATGGTAGCTTTAAAAGATGAGATTGCTATCCGAAATGAAGAAGCTCAGTCTTCACAACAAGGGGGATTACAGACCCGAAAGCCCAATCATGGGAATAAGGCAAGTCAGGAGTTCCCTCCATATGGTCTACCTTTGAACTATGAGCCGCCATACGAAGAATATAAAGAGCAAGAAACTATACCACCAGTTGCTAATGCTGCTAGTACTAAAGGTCAACCTAAGTTTACACAAGTACCACCTGCTAGTAATGCTGAAAAGGTGGTAGTTATTAAAGTTTCTTCTACTACGCAGCCACGAGTTTTGCAAGTTCTTAATGGTGCAGCATCTGCGACAATGGATAATGTTCTTGAGGGTATGCAAACTGTGTTGATTAATGCTGATATGACAAAGAGCAAGCTGGATGTCTTAGAGGAGAGGCTTAGAATGATTGAAGGAGCCAGTGCTTATAAATTTGGGAATGTTGTTGGACTATGCTTAGTCTCTAAGTCGTGATACCTCCCAAATTTAAAGTGTCGGAATTTGAAAAGTATAAGGGAGCGACTTGTCCAAAGAGTCATTTGATTATGTATTGTCGGAAGATGGCTAGTCATGCTCACGATGAAAAGCTACTAATGCACTTCTTTAGCCTAGCAAGAATGTCTTTGAATTGGTATATGCATTTGGAATCAGCTAGGGTTCGCTCCTGGAAAGATCTTGTATATGCTTTTCTGAAGTAGTACAAATACAATATATACATGGCTCCTGATAGAATGCAATTGCAAAGCATGGCAAAGAAGAACTCTAAGACTTTGAAAGAGTATGCATAAAGATGGAGAGAGCTCACTGCTCAAGTTGCACAGTCCCTACATGAGAGCAAGATGATAACTATGTTTGTTGAGACATTAGAAGATCCCTTCTACAATGAGTGCTCGGAAATGTCTCCTCCATTTTTTATGATCTTGTTACTATCGGAGAAAGAGTTGAACACGGGCTAAAAAGAGGGAAAATAGCACAAAACCCCTTCGCGGTTACAACTGCTAGGAAACCCGGGTTCAATAATAGCAACAAGAAGAAGGAGGGAGAGGTGCAAGCAGCGTCTGCCATGCCATATTGGGAAGGATTTCAGAGTCAGTGTCGACCCAATTATATACCCTCATCTGCTTATGTCGCTAATATTGTTCCGAATTACTAGTATAATGCCCCTCGACCTCAGTCCGCATATAGGCCTCCACCATAACTCACAATGCATATCAACCCAATACAGGAGGTCAGAACTTTAATCAGGCACAAAATCAAAATTTTAGTCAAAGGAGTAATCCCAGAGAGAAGACTGTAAAGTTTACTCCTATTTCGATGACTTATACGGAGTTGTTACCAAATTTACTCAAGAATGCATTTGTGGCCCTATGTCCAGCAAAGACCTTACAACCACCATATCCCAAATATTACGATGCAAGCGCTAAATGCGAATATCATAGTGGAGAAGTGGGTCATTTGACTGAGAATTGTCGTGCCCTCAAATTTAAAATGCAATCTTTAATTGATTCAAGGTGGCTTACTTTTCAAGAACAAAAGCTAAGTGTGGATAAGAACTCCTTGACTAGACATGCAAGTACCACAGATAATGTTGTGATGGAGGAAGAAAGTATAAGGTTGGTTAGAAGCGTGACTGAGATAAAGAAACCTTTGAACAAGGGTTTTAAAGCAATCTGTGAAGCTGGATTATTCAAATATGAATACAGACCAAAAGATAAATGTGGATTCCATGCTAGCACCGAACATTCTGTTGATGAGTGTGCTGAATTTAAAGACTTTGTACAAGACTTGATAGAGAGACATATTCTACAAGTCAGTCATCAAAAGAAGGAAGGAGAAGTGTTTGCTGGAGAAGAATGAATTCCACAGAGGCTCAAACCGTTGGTAATACAATTCACCAAGGCCATTAATCCGGATCAAGGCAAGGCAGTGATTGATAACATATCTGGAATAGGGGGTATGACTAGGAGTGGTCGTCTGTTTACTCCTCCTAACTTGAGAGGCGAGAAAATTCGTGACAAAATTAGAGAAGAAATGGCTGTGGAAAAGGCAAAATAATTTTTGAAAGGAAAAGTTGTGCAAGTTAATTCAGAGTCTGAAGGAAAAGAGGGAAATGAGGTTACCGATGAGGATGCATATGAATTTTTGAAATTTATCGAACAAAGCGAGTATAAAGTTGTTGATCAGTTAAACCACATGCCTACGAAAGTGCCTTTGTTGGAGTTGTTAATACATTCAAATTCTCATCGGAAATTGTTGATGAAGATTCTGAGCGAAGCCCATGTGGAACAAGACTTCTCTTTAGATTAATTTGAAGGGATTGTTAGTCACATTACTGATAACAATTACTTGACTTTCACTGAGGATGAAATCCCTTCAGAGGGCAGAGGCATAACAAAGCTCTTCACATTTCGGTCAAATGTATGAATCATTTATATCACGCGTGTTAATTGATAATGGTTCATCTTTGAACATGATGCCGAAAACCACCTTGAATAAGTTGCCAAGTGATGAGATTCATTTACGTCCCAGTACCATTGTGGTGAGAGCTTTTGATGGGAGCAAAAGAGAAGTTATAGGAGAGGTAGAGCTACCAGTTCGAGTCGGACCATGCACTTTCCAAGTTGTGTTCCAAGTAATGGACATATTACCAGCATACAGTTGTTTGGGAAGGCCTTGGATACATACAGCTGGAGTAGTGCCTTCTACTTTGCATCAGAAACTAAAATTTATAATTGATGATAAGTTAATTATAGTTTCTAGGGAGGAGGACTTGCTAGTGTGTGGACCTACACCTACTCCTTATATTGAAGCAGCAGAGGAAGCTCTTGAAACCTCTTTTCAGGCTCTGGAAATTGTTAGCACAACCTATATTGAACCCTTCAAGGTGAATCCATGCTTGTCTAATGCATCATTGATGATGGCCAAAACTATGATGAAAAAAGGATATAGACATGGCAGCGGTTTGGGCAAAAATGATAATGGGTCTGTAATGCCACTAGAGCTGGTTGAGAACAAAGAGAGGTATGGTTTGGGATACAAACCTACTCGGGCTGATCAGAGGGGGATGATTGAAGAAAGGATTGAAAGAAGCCGAGCTAGGATGGAGGGACGGGAACCAAAGATAAAAGAAATTTCCCTGTGCAGCCCGGATCAAAGTTTTTACAGTGTCGGATGGATTAATCTTGATCAAGTTTCAATGATCGGGCAGAAGCATGAAGATGAAGGCTTCAATTTTGTGCACCTTTGTCTTCCTAATGAACAAATTGGCAATTGGGAATCTGTAGACATACCTGTGGTGTTTAGACGTGATGAAATGTAATATTTTAGGAAAACAAACTTTGGTTTGGTTTTGAACAATGTCTTTATTGTGTGATGCTTTCTCTTAGTGATAACAATGGTTCAGTTTTAATGAAATGTTGTGTTTTCATTCATTTTGGTTTTGTCTATTTATTTTTGTAAAATGGAATAATGCAGATATGACGGTGCTTGTTTTGAAAATAATCATTGTTAGCACCAAGGCTAAGCATGTGATTTGATGAAGTCAATAAAGACCATAGCTTACTGAAATTTCTAATGGATTGGATATGGACTATGTTAGATCAATGCCTAGCATGTGAGCTGATGAAGACTGGCTCACGAAGAATCTGTTGGAACCAACCTGGACCAGAATTGTTCAAGTGAAGACTTTGAACCAACTTGAAGATTGTTGGGTGATTCGGTCTTGGTCCTTAGTTGGGTTTGTGTGTTGGTGATTGGCTTAGTCCTTAATCATTAGTGGCATGGTTCATCATTCCTGAGGTGCCAAAGAGATTCACAAATATTTTTAAGAAAAATAACCCAAATTGTTTTTTGCTGGAAAAGGTTTTTCAATCAATTGAATTTCTAAAACAATCGATTGAATGTGATAGTTATTTCAGTTACTACTCGAATCTTTGACTGGTCAACTAACGGTCAATTCAATCGATTGAATGGTTTGTTCAATTAATTGAACTGTGATAGCTAAGCTATTTTAAAACTGATTTGGGTATTTAAAGGAATGGTCACTATCATTTTCAGTGATCTAAGATTTTCGAAAAGCATTCCTTGAGATTTTCTAATTGAGATATAGCGCCCCTTTTGTCTGATCATCCTTTGGCAAAGCTTTTCAAATCAAGAAACCTCCAAGAACGTGAATCTTTAAGCATCCTTGAGTGAGGTTCTTGTGACTTTGGTTCTGGACCAAAGCTAAGTCTTCTAAACCTGATCTTCATTCTTTGTAATATGTTCTGTGTAGAAGTACTGTGTGATCAATTTGTAATCTTGTTGTTTTGTAATTTGTTTGCTGTTTTTCAATTACTGGGTCTGTAATTGAGTTGGTGCAGTGGGTTTCTGCACTGGTCTCACATCTACTGAGGGGTTCAGTAGAGTGTGAGTATTGCGGGGAGCAGTGTTGCTTGCGGACTGCAAGTGTTGTGGTGCAGTGGGTTTCTACACTGGTCACACACTAGCTGAGGGGTTCAATGAGGTATGGGTTTACTGTTAGGAGTAGTTTATAACTTGCTGGGAGCAAGGGTTGTAAACTGATCTTGTGATCTTTTTAGTGAAAATCTTTGCTAGTTTGCAAAGGACTGGACGTAGCCCTTGAGGAAGGGTGAACCAGTATAATTCTTTGTGTTCTTGATTTCCTCTTCTCTCTTCTTGATCTTTTTATCTGCGTGCATTCGCCTAATAAACTGATCACTGAATCTGTTTACATATATTTGAATCAACTATGTTTCTGGATTATTTATAATCTACTGGATTGTGTTTAATCATCTTGAATCTGGATTAACACATTTCTATACTGAAATTGTTTTCTGGGTTTATCTTTAATAATTTCCGCTGTGCACAATTGATTGTTTACTGGACAGTCCAGAATTACACGAGTTGATTGACTGAATTAAGAATTTTCATTCTCTATTTCAAGAACAAATCAGATTTGCAAAAATATTTTGAAAGTTCAATTCACCCCTCCTCTTGAACTCGGTCTAAACCTTATTTTACAATCATTCCAATATTTCATATCCAAATTTCACGGACCCTAATGATAATATGGAAAATGATGAATATGAGGAAAACTATGAAACCTCCACAGAATTGTTGAGATTAGTATAACAGGAAGCCAGAGAAATAAAACCCCACCAAGAAGAGGTTGAAATGATAAATCCGGGAGATAAAGGGGAAGAAAAAATGGTTAAAATCGGAGGCGATTTGTCTTCTAATTCAAAGATATTTTTGCTTGGTCTTATAAAGATATGTTTGGTCTAGACCCCGAAATTGTATAGTACCGATTACCACTTAAACCAGAGTGTCATCCCATTAAGCAAAGGTTGAGAAGAATGAAGTCGAAAGTATCGTTAAAAATAAAAGAAGTCGAAAAGCAGTTTAATGCTGGATTCTTAGCTGTGGCACAGTACCCTCAATGGGTAGCTGATGTTGTTCCTGTTCCGAAGAAAGATGGGAATGTCCGGATGTGTGTAGATTACAAAGATCTAAATAAGGCTAGCCTTAAAGATGATTTTCCACTAACACATATTGACACATTAGTGGACAACACTGCTACATCGTCATTATACTCATTCATGGATGGATTCTCCGGATATAATCAGATTAAAATGGCGTCTGAAGATATGGAGAAAACTACTTTCATCACTCTATGGGGCACGTTCTATTACAAAGTTATGTCTTTTGGGTTGAAAAATGCTGGTGCAACCTATCAAAGGGAAATGGTGACTCTTTTTCATGATATGATGCACAAAGAGATTGAAGTTTATGTTGATGATATGATAGCCAAGTCTGCATTTGAAGAAAAGCACCTTGTTAATCTGAAAAGTTGTTTGAGAGGCTAAGAAAATATAAACTCAGGTTGAATCTGTCTAAGTGTACCTTTGGGGTAAAGTCAGGAAAACTCCTAGGATTCATTGTTAGTCGAAGAGGGATAGAAGTGGATGTGTACTATTCTTGAGATGCCACATCCCTGCACTGAAAAACAAGTTCGAGGTTTTCTGAGAAGATTGAATTACATTGCTAGATTTATCTCTCAGCTAACCCCTACTTGTGAGCCGATTTTCAAACTGTTACAAAAGAATCAAGTGATAGAATGGAATGAAGACTGTCAAAATGCTTTTGATAAAATCAAAGAATATTTGAAAGAGCCTCCAATATTGCGTCCGCCAGTCCCTGGAAGGCCTCTTATTCTCTATCTAACAGTATTAGACGGATCAATGGGTTGCGTATTGGGTCAGCATGATGAAATGGGAAAGAAAGAACATGCCATATATTATTTGAGCAAAAAGTTTACTGATTGTGAGCAGAGATATTCTTTATTGGAAAAAGCCTGTTATGCCTTGGCTTGGACAACACATCGTTTGAGATAGTATATGCTTAGTCACACAACATGGTTAGTATCTAAAATGGACCCGATCAAGTACATTTTTTAGAAGCCTGCTCTAACTTGAAGAATAGCTCGTCGGCAGATGTTGTTATCAGAATTTGATATTGTTTATGTCACTCAAAAAGCTTTTAAAGGCAGTGCTTTGGCTGAATACTTAGCTCAACAACCCATAAACGATTACCAACCCATGCAACCTGAGTTCCCGGATGAAGACATTATGGCTTTGTTTGTATCAGAAGATGATAGTGATGATGAAAAGAAGTGGACTTTATTCTTTGATGAATCCTCCAATGCTTTAGGACATGGTATAGGGGCAGTGCTTATCTCCCCAGAAAAAAAATATATACCAATGACTGCTAGATTATGTTTTAATTGTACGAATAACATAGCGGCATATGAAGCTTGTGCCATGGGGATCAGAGCAGCCATAAAATATAAAGCAAGGCATTTGAATGTATATGGTGACTCAGCACTGGTTATCTATCAGATTAAATGAGAATGGGAAAGTTGATATCAAAAACTAATTCCCTACAAAGCATACATTAAAGGGTTGATTGAATATTTTGATGAAATAAAGTTTCATCATATCTCGAGAGAAGATAACCAACTAGCTAACGCTCTTGCTACTCTATCCTCCATGTTTGTGATAAGTCAAGAAGAGGAGCTGCCAATGATTAAAATGCAAAGTTATGAGAATCTAGTATACTGCAGTTTCATTGAAGAAGAAGTAGATGGCAAGCCCTGGTACTTTGAAATAAAATGATACCTCCAGAATCATGAATATCCTAATTCAGCCTCAGAGAATGATAAAAGAATGTTAAGAAGGTTAGCCTCTAGTTTCGTTTTGGATGGAGATGTGCTATACAAATGAAATCATAATATGATGCTCCTCCGTTGAGTGGATGCTAAGGAGGCTGAGCTAATATTGCAAGAAGTGCATGAAGGAACCTTCGGAACTCATATGAATGGGCATTCTATGACTAGAAAGATTCTAAGGGCTGGATAACATTAATGTATCACCGACTACATTAAATGTTTTATCTGTGTCACGACCTTTCTCCATGTGGGGTATAGACGTTATTGGAGCTATTGAACCGAAGGCATCAAATGGACATCACTTTATACTGGTAGCCATTGATTATTTCACAAAATGGGTTAAAGCTGCTTCTAACACAAATGTGACCAGAAAAGTGGTGGCAAAATTTATAAGGAAATAGTTGATTTGCAGATATGGAATTCCTAACAGAATTATCACTGATAATGCCACCAACTTGAACAATCAAATGATGACTGATCTATGTGAAGAGTTCAAGATTAAACATCATAATTCTTCCCCTTATCATCCCAAGATGAATAGAGTAATTGAAGCGACTAACAAAAATATAAAGAAGATAATTCAAAATATGGTAGCAACTTATAAAGATTGGCACGAGATGTTGTCGTTTGCCTTGCATGGTTATCGTACATCAGTGAGAACATCAACAGGAGCGACTCCTTTCTCATTGGTTTACGGAATCGAAGTTGTACTACCATTTGAAGTTGAGATTCCTTCTCTCCGAGTGTCAATGGAGACTAAGTTGGAAGAGGCTGAATGGGTTAAAGTGAGATATGACCAACTCAATATCATTGAAGAGTTTCATGAGGGAGATCTGGTGGTTAAAAAGATCATATCAGTTCAAAAGGATCATCGCGGTAAATGGATGCCTAACTATGAAGGTCCATATGTGGTAAAGAAAGCCTTCTTTGGAGGAGCACTAATTCTCACAAGGATGGCTGGCGAAGAGTTACCATTACCGGTTAACTCTGACACAGTTAAAAAATCTTATGCCTAATATGATTCCATTATTTGGGGAATGTAATATTTGGAAACATTGAATGATATTGAAATTGTATCTGCATATTTCTTTTGATGAAATAAAATTTCCTTTGATTTCTCTCTTATATATTTTTGTTATGCTAAGAGAAGTATACACCACGGGTAGGCTACGAGATTTCTCGAATTCTAAAGGATGTCGCGGAATAAAAAAAAAAGAAAAAGAAAATTTGCTCAATAAATCATGTTTATGGGATCATTGAATTTATTGATAAAATGATAAAAGCAATAAAAAAATAAAAGGTTTTGGCACGATTTTAAAGCTTGGTATTAGAAAGAGAAATTAATTGATCTTTATCAGATGGAACATATTTGCATGCATATGTGTTAAAAACCTCTTTGAGCCTTCATTCTCCCTCAGCCGGAAAGAGAGAGGATTTGTCTCAGTAATCACCAGTGTCTCCTATCAAAGCTTTGAATAAACATCGCACCAGAGCAATTAGTTAGATTTTTCGTATGGATAATTTCATTTTCTAACTCCTCTCTTCAAAGGCATTCGAAAATAATAATAAATAATAAAGAGTTCGTTAGATTGAAAGCCCGCAAAGGGAAATCTAAACAAAAAATAGGACGATAAAAAGAAAGAAAATGAAAAAATGACGAGCGTTGGGAGTCATTGAAATTAGTTGTAGGAGTTAATCTCTTTGAAAATCAAGCAATTAAGACTCAAAATGATATGTGGCCATGTTTCTTCATTCCAAATAATCAATAAATTTTCCATTGTACCCTCTTTAAGCCTAAAATAAAATTTCTTTCAAAAAAATACCCTAAACAAAAACCATCAACAAGCTGAAATTCAGTTCATGGTACATCAAAATCTTCTCAAGAAGAAATCTCAAGGAAAGAAAAAGAAAGAGGGAAAGAAAAGAAAAATTCAAAAGGCAAAAGTATATTCAAAAGATGATATTCACAAATAAAGAATGTTAGGAACGAGGAATAAAAATAATAACAAAAAAATGATCCTAGCGAAAGCTTGAATTGTTTTTCACAAAACCAGGTTGATGTTTTTGTTGCAAAATGATAACAACCCACACACAATTTTTTGAGCCTTTATACCCTTTCTTTCAAAACCCTTTAAACCCTTGGCCACGTTACAGGCCACATAAAGTCCACATGGATTGAAGAATGATTGCAATGATTTTCACAAAGAATAACCCTGCAACAGAAGAATGTGATCGCCAATACGAGTCGAGAAAAAGTGAAAAATGAATAAAAAAAAAAGGACAGAAAAAATATGAATGCCTTTGGTAGAAGTGATGATATCAATTTGCCAACTAAGCAGGAATGAAACAATGAAATATTTGCACTGGGGCAATCTTTTCTTATTTGTATCTTTCCCATTATTTCTCTTTGTTTAAGGCTGAATTATTCTTTCGATATAATTTTTGTCACCCATACTTCAAAATTAGAGCACTCCTATTCGGTTGATTTGTATTTGTTCATCCTTTTGAAGACACAGTTTTCGTCACATGAGTTGTATTGCCTCAGTTTCTCACTAAATTCATTTCTCTTCATCTAACCCAGCAAAATAAGTCATCCCTTTGAACCCAACTTCTCATACTTCAAAACTAAAAAACTGGGGCACTGTCATTTGCAATTTGAGGTAATGTCATTTAGACTCTCCTCAGTGGATCATAAAACCTTGTTTCCTGTTTTGTTGTTTAACCACTAGTTTCAATATGTGTGCAGCAAAATATGATGAATGGTGGAGTCAATAGTATCTTAATTTCACTTGTCCGGCTTAAGATTTGCGAAAAAAATTGTTGAAAAATCCAAATCAAAACGAAAAGAAAATTTTCTGACTCAATAAATTCAATGATTGCTAAAAAAGCATTTGATTTATAACAAAAGAAAAAAATGAAAGAAAAACAATGGAAAATAAAGAAAACAAACAAATTTTGTTGAACGTAAAGTTTTATTTTAGGTTCTTCTTTTGAAATGTCATGCATTTTCCAAACATACATTGCATTCACACATGCATACATCTAACAAGAAAAAATCAAAATTTTAACACATTCAAAATGCATTCACACATGCATAAAAACAATCAGAAATTCAAAGTTTTCATGCATTCATACATGTATTTTCATAAGAATGTTGATCAAAACTCGCCAAAGTTGAATTCTCTGAAGATGAAAGACCCTCTCGATACAAGGTCTGAAGTGAAGATACGAAGACCCTCTCGATACAAGGTCTCAAGTGAAGATACAATGATCCTCTGGATACAAGATCCTGGTCTCATGTTGATAGGTGCGGCCTGCTAGTTCAAGGTCAACCTTATGTTTGGAATGATAATCCTCTCGATACAAGATCTATATCTCCAGTGAAGATTCGTGATCTTCTCGATACAAGATCTCGATCTCACATTTTTTTCAGAAGACCCTCTCGATGCAAGGTCTCAAGTGAAGATACAGTGATCCTCTCGATACAAGATCTCGATCTCATGTTGATAGATGTGGCCGCTGGTTCGCGGTCAACCTTATGTTTGGAGCGATGATCCTCTTGATACAAGATCTCGATCTCCAGTGAAGATTCGTAGCCCTCTCGTCCTCAGAAGGTCAAGGTTGCGATCTCATTTTTTTTCGCAATAAATGGCATGTGACCCTTTAGTCTTTGTATAAAGTCAAGGTCTCAACCATGATTGGATGCATAACCCTCTCGTCCTCAAGAGGTCAAGGTTATGACATCATTTTTAGTTCTCAATTTTGAAAATATTTTCATTTTGAACAAAATCATTTGCTTCTATCTTTACTTATCTTTCGTTATACTTGGAAAATTTTAATTTTCAAAGTTATTCAATAAAATCTAAGTAAAAAGGGGTAGTTGTCAACACCTAATTTCGTCCGGATAAAAAAATGTGTGTTTCTAATAATTTCAAATTTTTTAATCATATAGTAAACTTTGATTTTTGTTTGTATTTCTCTCTTGTTTTCAAAAAAAAAATGAAAAACGTACTTGTTTTATTTTATTGTCTTTATTTATTTTCATAATAATGATAGCAAAATACAAAAAATTATGGTCCTGTCAAGGCTACCACCTCTTGGGTTAGCCCTCTCCCCTTTTCGCACCCTCTTAACTTCTATAAACACCTTTAAATCTTCTGTTTCTCTGTGGTACGTTTTCTCTTACTCCACCACCCTCTACACTAAAAATCAAGAGTTGCAGTGTCTCCTGGGGGCAGCCAGCATAATCTCTGAAAAAGCTGATTGGTTCCCCACTACGACTCCCTAACCGTTTTTGGCATTTTACTCACCCAAAAAGAAAAAGAAACCTAATATAAGAAACCAAATGTGCAAACAATAAGGAGGGGAGTTGGAATTTTTTCAACTCAGAGAATTCTCACCACCTTTGGTTCACTTCTGGCATAAGGTCCACAGTATATTCTTCGTTCTCCTCTCTCACCACTCTCATTTTTCTCTATTCCAAAATACGCATTTCATTCAAATGAATACATAGAATGACCAAAAGAATAATCCAAATTACACAGTTCAAAACTTAGATGTGCAGAGTCCATTGCAGAAAAGAAATTAAAAGAATCAAATTGAAGCAAGTAAAAAAAGAAAGCAGAGAAATCATTCTCTATAAAGACCGTCAACACGTATGTTTTCCTTCTTTACTGGCTTCTATATGAGTGTATTGTTCTGCTTGGATTTATTCCATGATTTGTTCATTTGTGTCAATGTTAATATCGAATGTAAGTTGTCTGGCTTCAAATCTAGAGTGAAATTGAATAATGGTAAACATAGATTATACCTTAGAAGAATCAAACTAGGAAAGAATGTAATAGCAGAACCCCAATGTGAAACCTTAAGAGTGAACTTAGGTGGAGTGTTTGAATCCTTATACCACCATCGACCTTCACCCATGATTCCATCAAGTCCCCTTTTTCGCCATAGTGTGAGGATGAGCAAGAACCAAAACCAAGCAAGGCAAAATTTGAAAAAAAAAACCTCCCTACCCTCACCTTCGTCTCAAAACCCCAAACCACAACAACACTGCCATTGCTTCAGCTCACGCGCCATAACCATAGCCACCGCTGTTAACTATTGCCAACTTGCCACCCCCTCCTATATCCTCTCACCTCGCATACGCCCAAAACCCACAACAAAGACGTCTTCTACCACTAGATCCTTCACCCAATCGCATCGCCAGAACCTCCTGCCACCGTCGGTTGCCATCGATCTCCTATGCCGCCGTTCACGTAGCTAGGGAAGGTCGTGCCACCACCCTCCAACGCCACCATCGTCTCCGTCAAGCCTCGTGACCACCACACCAACACCGTCGCCTTACTACGCCATCTCTACCTTAACATCCTCAACCACCTAAACCCCCTCTCTCAACCCTAGCCATAATAACCTTCCCCCACTGTTCCTCACCCAAAAAACAATGTCAAACACCCTCCCATTCCTTGTTGTCGACGTTGCTGGAGATCATGGCAACGTCGTTGTCATCTGCTGCACCTCCACCAAAACCCATAGCCATCCAGAACCTCTTCTTCCTTTCGCTTGCAATCCCTCATGGTGCTCGAATGACATCTCTCTTTGAACCATTCGCAGCTGCCGCACCATGGTATTTTGGAACCCTAAACTTAGGGTAAAGTGGAATAAGTGGCATGGTGTTGGGCTTGGCCCGTTTTGGTTTCACAATAACAAAAAAATATATAAAAAAGTATAAAAAAACAAAAAAGAAACCCAACTCTCTTTCTCTGGCACCGTTCTTCCCTCATCACCACCATGCCTCCTCAACATCATCGCAATTACTCTATTTTCTTTCTTCTTTTCTCTCTTTATTTTTGCCTTGTGTCAAATGCTCTCCACCTTGGTGACAAGATCCATGCACTCTTCCTCATTAGCTTAATTTTGGGTATATGTATATATGAGGGTGACTCATAAAGAAAGTTGGGCTATGATTTAGTGATGTAAATTTGGAAAATAAATGAGAGAAGTTGACATTGGACAAAAGGAGTGTGAAATGTGTATGAAATTGGGCTTAGCCCAATTTTCTTTCAAACACAATGCATATATGTGTGTGTGATTAGGCCACGTGTGAACTTTTCGGAAAAAAAAAAGAAATGATTGAAATATAATGGAGATGAGCGTGTACCATATGATATTCAATTTAAGTAAATAATTGCCAATGTGAATTAAAGGTGCAGGGAGCGAGAGTGTTTTCGCATTTCTTAAAACAAGATAAAAAAAAGGGGACATTTTGAATCTGTTTTGGGCGTGGCCCATTTTTATTTTATTTGGCATAATAATATGAATGAATGAATTGGAAAAGAGGTAAAAAATGGCAAATATGAATGGTGCAGGGCTGTTTTGGAATTCAACCAATTGGGCATTTAATTTCCTAATAATAATATAATAATTAAAATATTGAGAAATAGGAAAGCCACGTGGATGGCTCTTAAAAAAAAACCCACTGGCTTATTTGTTGTGATGGGCACCGAATAATGGGTTTGATAAGTGTAGCATCCTTTTTTTATTTTAACAAATTTTATATTCCACTAAAAATAAATAACATACTAAAGTCAAATATTATTATTATTTATTTTTTAGTTTCTTTTCTTCCTTTCTTTTTCTTTTGTAGTATTTTATTTAAATAACTTTTGATTAAATCTTTAAATGGCTTTATATGCTATGAGGTTTCATTGAAAATAATTTTTTGATTGAATTCCTAAATAACCGTTCGCGTAATGCGGGATTCAATTTGAAAAATTTTAATTTTATTTGGAATATCAAAGAGCCATACGTGTCAAGCGATATCCAAAATGAAGTTTAAATTTTCGAAAACACAAATTTTTTCTAAAATTAAAAAATATGTATAAAAATCTCAAAAATTGAAAAATATTAATTTCTCAAACAAACAATTTTCAAAACGTAGAACTGCGTAACACTGATTCTCCATCCCTGATGGAGATACGTAGGAGCGAGGTTAAATCTTGTCAGACCCTTTCTAAGATAAAAAATGTTTTGTTTGTTTTTATTTCTATCTTTCGTGAAAAATAAATATTTCAAAAATTACACTCATTTTATTTTATTCAGTTAAAGGTACCGTGGAGGGCTAATACCTTCCCCACGCGTAACCGATTCCCGGACTTGCAATCCGGTTTTCGTAGACTGGCCTTATCCTTGTTTTTCTTTGGTTTTCCATAGTTTTCCATGAAAACTATGGTGCGACTCCCCTTTTTTGAAAATTAAAATAAACCACTTTTATCTGCGGTCCCCGTCGTGACTCTGGTTGCGACAGATGGCGACTCTACTAGGGATGGTTGAGAGTCAGGCCAATTTAATTGAATAAGTTCAAATGAGTGTGATTTTTCTAAATGTTTATCTTTTGCTTTGCTTTTGTATATGTGATTGTTATTTTGTTATTGTTGAATATTGAACCCTAGGTTAGATGACATGTCCTATCTGCCATATCTGCTATATATCTGCTTGGGAACTTTTCTGGTTGTTTTGCAGATGGGGGGTTGGGTGCATTTTCTTCCTTCACACACACTTTTACTTTTATACATGTCATGAGAGGGGCCCTATACCCGGGTTTGAGTAAGCTTAGAGATAGAAAGGGGTTGTGTAGCAATATTGACATAATGTACTTCCTTTCTCAGCTTTTGCGAGAATGCCAGGTAGAGTTTGTTTACTTTACTTACATGCTCTAAAGCAAGTTGTTTACCAGCTGCTGTGAGTAATGTGGGGAAGTGAGCCATAGCTCTAGTGGCCTTACACCTTTAGGGATTAGGAGCCATCCCATGTGAGTATGCATTTACAGGCATAGATCTTAAGTGCTGAACCTGGTTTAGGGCACTAAGGGAGATGATCACGCGCTTCAACCTTCCACCGATTTGCTTTGCAATTTCAACATGCGCATTGCATATTTTATATTCGTAACATAATCTTAATTCATGCTTTTCTACAGCATTGCATTTCATGCATTTCATATTATCTCATTTAGCTTTTTTCTTTTCTATGTAGTAAAATTATAAAATTGTGTGCATATCATCATGGAGTTAAACATGAGATCTAAAATTGAGACAGATTCTGAATCGTCAAACCTGAAGAGGAAGTTATACATTCGAGTGTTAGAAAACAACCTGATCGGCCTCAGGGAGTTAGGTCAAAGGCTCGGACCAATCCAAAGAGGGACTTTCAGAAAGAGATATGAGAATATATTGGGACTATTAGAAGTGAAAGTTCAAGTACCAGCTGTTACTGCTCTAGCACAACACTATGCCCCACCAATGAGATGCTTCACTTTTCGAGACTTCCAACTGGTGCTAATATTAGAAGAGTATGATCAGATCCTTGACTTGCCGTTAGAAGGAAGAGTCCCTTATAAGCACCTCGAGCAGCACGTTTCAATCCCCACATTAGCTGGAATTATGAAATCACACCCAAGAGAATTGGAGGGTAGACTTGTCACTAGGAGAGGCGTGAGAGGGTTCCCCAAGAAGTATTTGGAGACATATCTACATCAACTAGCTGACAAGGAAGATTGGGAGATATTCATGGATGTCCTCGCCTTGGTCATTTATGGTGTGTTGGTATTTCCTAACCAGGAAGATCTCGTGGATTATGACGCAATTGGTGTGTTCATTGCTGTGAAGACCCTAGCCGAGAATCCTGTCTCAGCAATACTGGCTGACACCTATACAACACTTGATTTATGGCATGAAAGAAGAAAGAGGAAAATGGCATGCTGTTTGCCGGCTCTTTATGTTTGGCTAGTTTCCCGCATTGCTGAGAGAGCAGTTGGTTTCAGATGTCCAGTTGAGTTAGCATTGAAGCGAGGGCCTGAACTAAGAGGAGGAGATGAATGGAAACAATTTTTTGCCGGTCTAAATGAAACAAAAATCCAATGGCAACCTTTATGGCAGTCAAGATCACACCTCGCTTATTCTTGTGGAAAGTATCGAAATGTGCCATTCGTGGAGACTAAATGTTGTATCAATTACAACCCGGTGCTGGCTCAACGACAATTCGGATATCCGATAAAAGGAGCCCCAACGCCTGCTTCTCTGATTGCCTTGTTGTTTTATTACGAGGATCGTAATGTCACTGAAGTCTTGCGACAGGTTAGAAATGCCTGGAAGAATGTGATTTACATGTATAGGGACTCCAGACCATGGGCCACAGATAGAGAAGTTCCTTACTGCCGCCAATGGGTCGCAGAGAGGGTAAAAGAAGTCAAACTTCCTTTCAAGCTAGATGCCCCTAGCTCGAAAAACAATGAACAAATGCCAGATGTCGAGTCAGAAGAGGTCAAACGTTTGAAAGAAGAGATTGAAAGATTGAAAGGAGTGAATGCCAAAGCGGTTAGTGACCTCCAAAGCCTTTGCCACGACTACGTGGACCTGAAGAAGGACTATGAAGAAAGGACAAAAGCTCATGAAGAGCTGATGAGAAAGCAGAAGGCAGAAAGGGATTACACTTTCAGAATCAAGTAGGACTTGGCAGCCGCCAACACTGAGTTGACAATGAGGGCCCAAGAACGTGATACAGCTTCATCAACAGAGCGCCAATGGAAGAGCTTATATGAAGTCATCAAGAGGGAAAAACAAGAGGCGTTGAGGAGGTTGCGTGATCTCCAAGTCAGAATCAACGAGATGGAACAACAGATGAAGAAAATGATGGTAGAATGCGAAGAACATGTTGAGGAAGTGCACCGCCAGCGGATTGAAGCAGAGGAGCAGTATCAGACTATGCTGACTCAGATAGAAGGTTATATGGCCGAGCAGGAGAAAATCGTAGAGCACTGGAAGAGATGTTTCTCTCAGTTGGCTGCTTTGGCTAATGGGGCAATTGATGGGGTTCCGAGAATGTTAGTCGAGGCTGAGTCATCGCTGTTTTTCTTTAATCCACCGAGAGAAGTCAAGACTTTTATAGAGCATTGCAAATGATTGGTGGCAGAAATGAAGAATATGATTAGTCGTGCTAGAGAGTGATAGATGTTTTTCTTGAGTAGACTGTAATGACATTGTTGGTCAGACGATTTAGATTTCTCTATTAATGACAGACTTATGTTTGATTTCCATGTGATTTATATGACATCATGTAATTTTATAATTTTTGTTTGATTTATTTACTTTTTCCTTCTTTCTATCTTTTCTTAATTCATTCTTTAATAAAATAAAAAAACAGAAACGTAATAACGGTAAATATTCCACGACATCCCTATAGAACTCACGCTAGCAGTAAGAAGATGGAGAAATTTGAGGAAGCACAAGAAAGTATGAAAGCCGACGTGGACCAACTTAAGAATCAAATGAGTCAAATGTTTGAGATGATGATGGCTTTAAAAGATGCGATTGCTGTCCAAAATGAAGAAGCTCAGTCTTCGCAACATGGGGCAGTACAAACTCGAAATCCCAATCATGGGAATAGAGCAAGTCAGGAGTTCCCTCCATATGGTCTACCTCCGAACTACGAGCCGCCATACGAAGAATATGAGGAACAAGAAACCGTACCACCAGTTGCCAATGCTGCTAGTACTAGAGTTCAACCTGAGTATACACAAGTGCTACCTGCTAGTAATGCTTAAAAGATGGTAGTTAATAAAGTTTCTGCCACTACTCAGCCGCGAGTTCTGCAAGTTCTTACTGGTGAAGCATCTGCGATGAAGGATAATATTTCTGAAGGTGTTCAAACTGTGTTGATTAATGCCGATATGACGAAGAGTAAGTTGGATGTCTTAGAGGAGAGGCTTATAATGATTGAAAGAGCCAGTGCTTATGAATTTGGGAATGCTGCAGGACTATGCTTAGTCCTTGATGTCGTGATACCTCCCAAATTCAAAGTACCGGAGTTTGAAAAGTATAAGGGAGCGACTTGTCCTAAGAGCCATTTGATAATGTATTGCCGGAAGATGGCCGCTCATGCTCACAACGAGAAGCTGCTAATGCATTTCTTTCAAGACAGCCTAGCAGGAATGTCTTTGAACTGGTATATGCATTTGGAATTAGCTAGGGTTCGCTCCTGGAAGGATCTCGTAGATGCCTTCCTAAAACAGTACAAATACAATATAGACATGGCTCCGGATAAAATGTAATTGCAAAGCATGGCAAAGAAAAGCATTGAGACCTTTAAGCAATATGCACAAAGATGGAGAGAGCTTGCTGCTCAAGTTGCACCGCCGCTACATGAGAGCGACATGATAACTATGTTCGTTGAGACATTAGAAGATCCTTTCTACGAACGAGTGCTCGGAAGTGTCTCCTCTAATTTTTCTGATCTTGTTACCATTGGAGAAAGAGTTGAACGAGGGCTAAAAAGAGAAAAAATAGCACAAAACTCGTCCGTGGTTACAACTGCTAGAAAGCCCGGATTCAATAATAGCAATAAGAAGAAAGAAGGAGAAGTGCAAGCAGCATCTGCCATGCCATATTGGGAAGGATTTCAGCATCAGTATCGACCCAATTATAAACCCTCATCTGCTTACGTCACCAATACTGTTCCGAATTACCAATATAATGCCCCTCGACCTTAGTCCGGATATAGGCCTCCGCTTGTGACTCACAATGCATATCAGCCTAACGCGGGAGGTCATAACTTTAATCAGGCACAAAATCAAAATTTTGCTCAAAGGAGTAATCCGGGAGAGAAGACTGTGAAGTTTACTCCTATTCTGATAACTTGTATGGAATTATTACCTGATTTACTCAAGAATACATTGGTGGCCTTGTGTCCGGCGAAGACCTTACAATCACCATATCCTAGATATTATGATGCAAACGCTAAATGCGAATATCATAGTGGAGAAGTGGGTCATTCGACTGAGAATTGTTGTGCCCTCAAGTTTAAAGTGCAATCTTTGATTGATTCGGAGTGGCTTACTTTTCAAGAACAAAAGCCGAGTGTGGACAAGAACCCTTTGACTGGACATGCAAATACCACGGTTAATGTCGTGATGGAGGAAGAAAGTTTAAGCTTGGTCAGAAGTGTGACTGAGATAAAGAAACCTTTGAATGAGGCTTTTGGAGCAATCTGCCAAGCTGGATTATTCAAATATAGATACAGGCCAGAAGATAAATGTGAATTCCATGCTAGCACCGAACATTTTGTTGATGAGTGTGCTGAATTTAAAGATTTTGTACAAGACTTGATAGACAGAAATATTCTGCAAGTCAGTCATCAGAGGAAGGAAGGAGAAGTGCTCGTTGGAGAAGAATGGATTCCACAGAGGCCCAAACCGTTGGTAATACAATTCACCAAGCCCATTAATTCGATGCCTTCAGGACGACAACCTCTGGTGATACAAACACCATCTTCTTTCCCATATAAGGATGGTAAGGCTGTTCCTTGGAAATACGGTGTCAGTATCATTCAAGGAGAGCAAAAACATGAATCAGCAAACCAAGACAAAGCGGTGATTGAAAACGTATCTGGAATAGGGGGTATGACTAGGAGTGGTCGTCTATTTACTCCTCCTGACTTGAGAGGCGAGAAAAGTCGTGACAAAATTAGAGAAGAAATGGTTGCAGAAAAGGCAAAATCATTTCTGAAAGGAAAAGCTGTGCAAGTTGACTCGAAGCCTGAAGGAAAAGAAGGAAAAGAGGTTACCGATGAGGATGCATATGAATTTCTGAAATTTATCCAACAAAGCGAGTATAAAGTTGTTGATCAGTTAAATCGTATGCCTGCGAAAGTGTCTTTGTTGGAGTTATTAATGCATTCGAACTCTGATCGGAAATTTGAAGATTCTGAGCGGAGCCCATGTGGAACAAGACATCTCTTTAGATAAATTTGAAGGGATTGTTAGTCACATTATTGCTAACAATTACTTGACTTTTACCGAAGATGAAATCCCTTCAGAGGGCAGGGGGCATAACAAAGCTCTTCACATTTCGGTCAAATGTATGGATCATTTTATATCATGAGTGTTAATTGATAATGGTTCATCTTTGAATGTGATGTCGAAAACCACCTTGAATAAGTTCCAAGTGATGGGATTCATTTACGTCCCAATACCATTGTGGTGAGAGCTTTTGATGGGAGCAAAAGAGAAGTTATAGGGGAGGTGGAGCTACCAGTTCGAGTCGGACCATGCACTTTCCAAGTTGTGTTCCAAGTAATGGACATATCACCAGCATACAGTTGCCTGCTGGGAAGGCCTTGGATACATACTCTTGGAGTAGTGCTTTCTACTTTGCATTAGAAACTGAAATTTATAATTGATGATAAGTTAATTATAGTTTCTGGGGAGGAGGACTTGCTGGTATGTGGACCCACACCTACTCCTTATATTGAAGCTGCAGAAGAAGCTCTTGAAACCTCTTTTTAGGCTCTGGAGATTGTTAGCACAACCTATATTGAACCCTTCAAGGTGAATCCATGCTTGTCTAACGCATCACTGATGATGGCCAGAGCTATGATGAAAAAAGGTTATAGACATGGCAGTGGTTTAGGCAAAAATGATAATGGGTCTGTAATGCCACTAGAGCTGGTAGAGAACAAAGGGAGGTACGGTCTGGGATACAAACCTACTCGGGCTGATCGGAGAAGAATGATTGAAGAAAGGGTTGAAAGAAGTCGAGCCAGGATAGAGGGACGGGAACCGAAGACAAAAGAAATTTCCCTGGGCACCCTGGATCAGAGTTTTTACAGTGCCGAATGGATTAATCTTGATCAAGTGTCGGCAATCGGGCAGGAGCATGAATGCGAAGGCTTCAATTTTGTACACCCTTGTCTTCTTGATGAACAAGTTGGCAATTGGGAATCCGTACACATACCTGTGGTGTCTACACATGATGAAATGTAATATTTTAGGAAGACAAACTTTGATTTGGTTTTAAACAATGTTTTTATTGTGTAATGCTTTCTCTTAGCGATAACAATGGTTCAATTTTGATGAAATGTTGTGTTTTCGATAATTTTTTGTTTTGTCTATTTATTTTTGTAAAATTGAATAATGCAAATATTACGATGCTTATTTTGAAAATAATCATTCCAATATTTCATATCCAAATTTCACGGACCCTGATGATAATATGGAAAATGATGAATATGAGGAAAACTGTGAACCCTCCCCGGAATTGTTGAGATTAGTAGAACAAGAAGCCAGAGAAATAAAACCCCACCAAGAAGAGGTTGAAATGATAAATCTGGGAGATGAAGGGGAAGAAAAAATGGTTAAAATATGAGGTGATTTGTTTTCTGAAATGAGGCAACAACTATATAACCTTTTGAAAGAATTTAAAGATATTTTTGCTTGGTCTTATAAAGATATGCCTGGTCTAGACCCCGAAATTGTACAACACCAATTACCACTTAAACCAGAGTGTTATCTGATTAAGCAAAGGTTGAGGAGAATGAAGCCGGAGGTGTTGTTAAACATAAAGGAGGAGGTTGAAAAGCAGTTTAATGCTGGATTCTTAGCTGTGGTGCAGTACCCTCAATGGGTAGCTAACGTTGTTCTTGTTCCGAAGAAAGATGAAAACATTCGAATGTGTGTAGATTACAGAGATCTAAACAGGGCTAGCCCAAAAGATGATTTTCCACTACCACATATCGACACATTAGTGGACAACACTGCTACGTCGTCATTATACTCATTCATAGATGGATTCTCCGGATATAATCAGATTAAAATGGCGCCTGAAGATATGGAGAAAACTACTTTCATCACTCTATGGGTCATGTTCTGTTACAAAGTTATGTCTTTTGGGTTGAAAAATGCCGGTGCAACCTATCAAAGGGCAATGGTGACTCTTTTTCATGATATGATCCACAAAGAGATTGAAGTCTATGTTGATGATATGATAGCTAAATCTGAATCTGAAGAAGAGCACCTTGTTAATATGAAAAAGCTGTTTGAGAGGTTGAGAAAATATAAACTCAGGTTGAATCTGTCTAAGTGTACTTTGGGAGTGAAGTCAGGGAAACTCCTAGGATTCATTGTTAGTCAAAGAGGAATAGAAGTAGATCCAGACAAAGTACGTGTTATTTTCGAGATGCCACATCCCTGCACTGAAAAACAAGTTCGAGGTTTTTTGGGAAGATTGAATTACATTGCTAGATTTATTTCCCAGCTAACTGCTACTTGTGAGCCGATTTTCAAACTGTTACGAAAGAATCAAGTGGTAGAATGGAATGAAGACTGTCAAAATGCTTTTGATAAAATCAAAGAGTATTTGAAAAAGCCTCCAATACTGCGTCCGCCAGTCCCTGGAAGGCCTCTTATTCTCTGACGGTACTAGACGGATCGATGGGTTGTGTATTGGGCCAACATGACGAAACAGGAAAGAAAGAACATGCCATATATTACTTGAGCAAAAATTTTACTGATTGTGAACAGAGATATTCTTCATTGGAAAAAACCTATTGTACTTTAGCTTGGACAACACATCATTTGAGACAGTATATGCTCAGTCATACAACATGGTTAGTATCTAAAATGGACCCGATCAATACATTTTTGAGAAGCCTGCTCTAACTGGAAGAATAGCTCGTTGGCAGATGTTGTTATCAGAATTTGATATCGTTTACGTCACTCAAAAAGCTATTAAAGGCAGTGCTTTGGCTGAATACCAGCTCAACAACCGATAGATGACTACCAACCCATGCAATCTGAGTTTCCGGATGAAGATATTATAACTTTGTTTGTATCTGAAGACGATAGTGATGAAAGAAAATGGATTTTATTCTTCGATGGTTCCTCCAATGCTCTGGGATATGGTATAGGGGCAGTGCTTATTTCCCCGGAAAAACAATATATACCAATGACTGCTAAGTTATGTTTTGATTGCACCAATAACATAGCAGAATATGAAGCTTGTGCCATGGGGATCAGAGCAGCCATAGAATATAAAGCAAGGCATTTGAATGTATATGGTGACTCAACACTGGTTATCCATCAGATTAAAGGAGAATGGGAAACTCGAGATCAGAAACTAATTCCGTACAAAGCATACATCAAAGGGTTGATTGAATATTTTGATAAAATAGAGTTTCATCATATCTCGAGAGAAGACAACCAGCTAGCTGACGCTCTTGTTACTCTATCCTCTATGTTTGTGATAAGTCAGAGGAGCTGCCAATGATTAAAATGCGAAGTCATGAGAATCCATTATACTACAATTTCATTGAAGAAGAAGTAGATGGCAAGCCTTGGTACTTTGATATAAAACAATACCTCCAGAATCGTGAATACCCTGATTCAGCCTCAGAGAATGATAAAAGAATGTTGAGAAGGTTAGCCTTGAGTTTCATTTTGGACGGAGGTGTGCTGTATGAACAAAATCACGATATGATACTCCTTTGTTGTGTGGATGCTAAAGAGGCCGAGCTAATATTGCAAGAAGTGCATGAAGGAACCTCCGGAACTCATATGAATGGGCATTCCATGGCTAGAAAGATTCTAAGGGCTGGATATTTTTGGATGACAATGGAAAATGATTGTTGTAAACATGTGAGAAAGTGTCAGAAATGTCAAATGTCAAATATATGCTGATAACATTAATGTATCACCGACTGCATTAAATGTTTTATCTGTGCCATGGCCTTTATGGGGTATAGACGTTATCGGAGCTATTGAACCAAAGGCATCAGATGGACATCGCTTCATACTGGTGGCCATTGATTATTTCACAAAATAGGTTGAAGCTGCTTCTTACGTAAATGTGACTAGAAAAGTAGTGACAAAATTTTTAAGGAAAGAGTTTATTTGCAGATATGGAATTCCTAACATAACTATCACTGATAATGCCACCAACTTAAACAATCAAATGATGACTGAGCTGTGTGAAGAGTTCAAGATTAAACATCACAATTCTTCCCCTTATCGTCCCAAGATGAATGGAGCGGTTGAAGCGGCAAACAAAAATATAAAGAAGATAATTCAAAAGATGGTAGTAACTTATAAAGATTGGCACGAGATGTTGTCATTTGCCTTGAATGGTTACCGTACATCAGTGAGAACATCAACAGGAGTGATTCCTTTCTCATTGGTTTACAGAATGGAAGTCGTACTACCATTTGAAGTTGAAATTCCTTCTTTACGAGTGTTGATGGAAACTAAGTTGGAAGAAGCTGAATGGGTTAAAGTGAGATATGACCAACTCAATTTTATTAAAGAGAAGAGGTTAGTCGTTGTATGTCACAGACAATTATATCAAAAGAGAATGAAAAAGGCATTTGATAAACAAGTTCGTCCCTGAGAATTTCATGAAGGATATCTGGTGGTTAAAAAGATCATATTAGTTTAGAAGGATCATCGCGGTAAATGGATGCCAAACTATGAAGGTCCATATGTGATAAAGAAAGCCTTCTCCGGAGGATCACTAATTCTCACAAGGATGGATGGGGAAGAGTTACCATTACCGGTTAACTTTGACACAGTTAAAAATTCTATGCATAATATGATTCCATAATTTGGGGAATGTAATATTGAATGATATTGGAATTGTATCTGTATATTCCTTTTGATGAAATAAAATTTCCTTTGATTTCTCTACATATATTTTTTGTTATGCTAAGAGAAGTATACACCGCGGGTAGGCTACGAGATTTCTTGAGTTCTAAAGGATGTCGCGGAATAAGAAGAAAGAAGAGAAAATTTGCTCAAAAAAATCGTGCTTATGGGATCATTGAATTTGTTGATAAAAAGCAATAAAAAGGGTTTTGACACATTTTTAAAACTTGGCATAAAAAAAGAGGAATTAATTGATCTTTATCAAATGGAACATATTTGCACGCATATGTCTTAAAAACCTCTTTGAGCCTTCATTCATTCAGCCGGGAAGAGAAAGGATTCATCTCAATAATCCACAGTATCGATTGTCAAAGTTAAATAAACATCACACTGGGGGAATTAGGTAAAGTTTTCATATAAGTAATTTCATTCTCAATCTCTTCTCTTCAAAGGCATTCAAAAATAAAATAATAATAAGAGTCCGTCAAATTGAAAAGCCCACAAAAGAGAAATCTGAGCAAAAGATAGGACAATAAAAAGAAAGAAAAAGAAAAATGACAAGTGTTGGGAATCGTTGAAATTTGTTGCAGGAGTTAATCTCTCTGAAAATCAAGCAATCAAGACTCAAAGTGATATATGACCATGTTTCTTCATCCCAAATAATCAATAAATTTTCCATTGTACCCTCTTTGAGCCCAAAATAAATTTTCTTTCAAAAAGATGCCCCAAACAAAATCATCAGCAAACTGAAATTCAGTTCATGGTGCACATCAAGATCTTCCCAAGAAAAAGAAGAAACCCCAAGAAAAGAAAAAAAAAGGAAAGAAAGAAAAGAAAAAATTCAAAGACAAAAGTATGTCATCAAATCAAAGATGATATTCACAAATAAAAGAATGTTCGTACCAGGAGAAGAAAACTAACAATGGCAGAAAATGATCTCAACAAAAACTTGAACTGTCTTTCACAAAACCAGATTGATGATTTTTGTTACAAAATAATAAAAAAGCCACACACAGTCTTTTGAGCTTTTATATCCTTTCTTTCAAAACCCTTTAAACCCTTGGCCACGTTACAAGCCACAAAAAGTCCATATGGATTGAAGAATGATTGCAGTGATTTTCACAAAGAATAACCCTGCAACGGAGGAATGCGATAACCAATATGAGTCGAAAAAAATGAAAAAATGAATAAAAAAGGGAAAGGAAAAAATCCGAATGCCTTTGGTAGAAAGGATGATACCATTTTGCTAACTAAACAAAAGGGAAACATTGTCGTTAAAGTATTAACACTGGGACAATCCTTTCTCACTTGTGAATTATTCTTTTGATTTAATTTTTGTCACCCATGCTTCGAAACTGGGGCACTCCTATTTGGTCGATATGTATTTGTTCACCTTTTGAAGACATAATTTTCTTCACATGAGTTGTATCTCCTTAGTTTCTCACTAAATGCATTTAATCCAGCAAGATAATCCATCCCTTTGAACCCAATTTCTCATGCTTCAAAACTAAAGAAGACTGGGGCACTGTCGTGTGCAGTTTGAGGAAACGTCGTTTGGACTCTCCTCAATTGATCATGAAACCTTGTTTCCCATTTTTATTGTTTAACCACCAATTTAAGTACATGTGTGGCAAGATGTGATGAATGGTGGAGTCAATAAATCTTAATTTCAATCGCCAGGCTTAAGGTTTGCCAAAAATCGTTGAAAAAATCCATATCAAGACAAAAACAAATTTTTCTCACTCAATAAATTCAATGATTGCTGAAAAAGCATTTGATCTATGGCAAAAAAAAAACAGAAAAATGACGGAAAATGAAGAAACAAACAAGCTTTGTTTTAGGTTCTTCTTTTGAAATATCATGCATTATCCAAACTTGCATTACATTCACACATGCATACATTTAATGAGCAAAAAGTCAAAATTTCACACTTTCAGGCATGCGTATTCATTCACACATACAATCGCATATGGTCAAACAATCGGAAACTCAAAGTTTTCATGCATTCATACATGCATTCTCATAAGCATGTTGATCAAAACTCACCAAAGTTGAATTCTCCAAAGATAAAAGGCCCTCTCGATACAAGGCCTGAAGTGAAGATACGGTGATCCTCTCGATACAAGATCCCGGCCTCATGTTGTTTGGTGTGACCCGTTGGTTCGCGGTCAACCTTATGTTTGGAGTGATATCCTCTCGGTACAAGATCTACATCTTCAGTGAAGATTTGTGATCCTCTCGATACAAGATCTCAATCTCATGATTTTTTTTCAAAAGACCCTCTCGATGCAAGGTCTAAAGTGAAGATATGGTGATCCTCTCGATACAAGATCCCGGTCTCATGTTGTTTGGTGTGACCCGCTGGTTCACAGTTAACCTTATGTTCAGAGCGATATCCTCTCGATACAAGATCTCGATCTCCAGTTAAGATTTGTAGCTCTCTCGTCCTCAGAAGGTCAAGGTTGCGATTTCATTTCTGTTGCCGCAATCAATGAAGTGTGACTCTCTCGTCTTCATATAAAGTCAAGGTCTCGACCATGATTAGATGCATAACCCTCTCGTCCTCAGGAGGTCAAGTTTATGATGTCATTTTTAGTCCTCAATTTTGAAAATATTTTCACTTCGAACGAAACCAGTTGTTTATAACTTTACTTATCTTTTATTACAATAACTTGAAAAATTTTAATTTTCAAAGTTATTCAATAAAATCCAAGTAAAGAGGGGCAGCTGTCAACACCTAGTTTTGTTCGGATAAAAAATGTGTGTTTTTAATAATTTTAAAATCATAATTTCAAAATTTTAATGATTTAGTAAACTTTGATTTTTGTTTGTATTCTCTCTTGTTAAAAAAAATGATGAAATGAAAAAAATGTATTTATTTCATTGTCTTTCTCTATTTTATTTTAATAATGGTAGCAAAATACAAAAAAAAATGTGGTCCTCTCAAGGCTGGCACCCCTTGGATCAGACCGCTCCCCTTTTCACACCCCCATAGCTACTGTTAGCACCCCCAATCTTCTGATTCTCTGTCGTACATTTGTTCTGACTCCACCACCCTCTCCACCAAAATCAGGAGCTGCAATGTCTCCTGGGACAGCCAGCACAATCTCTGAAAAGTTGATTGGTTCCCCACTATGCCTCCCCCTACTAACCGTTTTTGGCATTTTCCTCACCCAAAAGAGAAAGAAACCGGATATAAGAAATCGAATATGCAGACTAGCAGAGGGATTGGTTATTTTTCATAACTCAGAGAATTCTCATCGCCTTTGGTTAGCTTCTAGTATAAGTCTAAAACTTTCAAGCACAAAGTCCATTACAGAAAGGGAATTGGAAGTCCATTACAAAAAAGAATTGGAAGGATCAAACTGAAGGAAGAAAAGAGGAAAAGTAGAGGAATCGTCTTCTATAAAGATCGTCAACAAGTATGATTTACTAGCTTCTATATGAATGTATTGTACTGCTTGGTATCCTTGTTCCACGATTCGTTGATCTGTGTCAATGTTAATATCGAATGTAAGTTGTTTGGCTTCAAATCAATAGAGTGAAATTGAATAATGGTAAACACAGATTATACCTTAGAAAAATCAGACCAGGGCAGAATGTAACAACAGAACCTCAACATGAAACTTTAAGAGTGAACTTAGGTGGAGTGTTTGAATCCTTATACCACCATCATCCTTCACTCATGATTCCATCAAGTCCCTTTGTTTCGCCTAGTGTGAGGATAAGCAAGAACCAAAACCAAGCAAGGAAAAATTTGAAAAAAAAACCTCCCTGTCCTCACCTTTGTCTCAAAACCCCAAACCACAGCAAAACTGCCATTGCTTCAGCTCACGTGCCATAACCATAGCCACCACTGTTAGCTATTGCCAACTTGCCACCCCCTCCTATATCCTCTCACCTCGCATACACCCAAAACCCACAACAAAGACGTCTTCTACCACTAGATCCTTCACCCAATCGCATCGCCAGAACCTCCTGCCACCGTCGGTTGCCGTCGATCTCTTATACCACCGTTCGCGCAGCTAGGGAAGGTCGTGCCTGTTAGAAAATAAATAAATTATTCCATAATGTGACTCATGTGAAATATCAGTATCTGATTTAATAAAATAAAAGGACGTATTGGTAATTATGAGAAGTTAACTAATTTATGGGAGTCTGTTAC
>Ga0099824_1001123_pt1 | contig 36414 bp, 12 predicted proteins | sample SiratrowhiteBW_FD_76837 | JGI IMG/M metagenome (GOLD analysis project Ga0099824, IMG submission 76837) | Root nodule microbial communities of legume samples collected from California, USA - Siratro white BW | ecosystem: Host-associated > Plants > Roots > Nodule | place: USA: California... | reverse complement strand
TAATATATTTATAATAATAAATATATTTAAAAAAACAACATAATTTTTTTTTTTTTTTTTTTTTGACTTTAAAGATGAATTATTTGGATTCAATGTTTATAAAGAAGGGATCCAGATTGATAAGAATAAGACGAAAACTGCAATTGAAACTTCTTTTTTTCTCAAAATAAAAGACAATTAAAAGACAATTAAACTTCTTTTTATTTTTAACTTAGCTGAAAAAAAGCTTGCATATTTTCTTCATTGATAAGATTTAAGAAGGCATTTGGTTTTAAATGAAAATATTCATCAAAAACATTAGAAAAATAAAAAGTTAGTCCATCAATCCCCCGGTATTTATCCCAATAAACAAAAAGTTAGGATTGTATATATTGAAAACAATTATAGCCAATATTTTATTTAAGAGGATTCAAATAGAATAGTATGTTATATATTATTTAAGTAGAATTTTGAATATTATCAAAATCGATATGATCTTATTGAGAAGTTGTCTTTGTTTGTAGTGTTTATGTTGCAAACATAAATATTATCTAAAACCACATTATACAATTGTATTATAATTATGAAGGAATAATCTTACTAAATTTATGTCATCAAAAATAACCATGAAGGAATAATCTTACTAAATTTATGTCATAAAAAATAATCAAATTGACAAATAGGTTTTAATTTTTATAAAGTTTTCTTTACAATTTGAAACTTTAAAATTCAATGAGTTACATATAAAAGTAAATCCATGAACATTATATTTCAATACATTAAGTACTAATAAACGAATCGAAGTAGGAATAATAATTATATTTTTAAGAATATTCATAAACTATTTTGTGAAATAAGACATGTATGTTTAAATAATGAGATTAAATATGAAACTTTAATAATTTATTTAGGGACCTTTACGTTGAAAGTAAAAAAATGTTTTGGTTAAAGGTGCATATACATTGAAAGACTAATAAGTATTCGATAACATGGTGAATATATCAGCATGTGGATTTATAATATAGAGGTGTTAGTGGAAGTAATTCTATAGAACAAAGTTTTGATACAATATTTTAAAATGGAAAATATACATGAACATTAATAATTTCGTACAACCAAATGAGAAAGAATAATGAAAAAATTCGTGTTCATATATGTTCACTAAATTGTATTCTAAGTTTTTCAAGTCAATTATTTCCATTTTCTATTATTTTCACTTATGTCTTTAGAGATATATCTTTTAATTTATTCTTTGTGTTTTTTATGTTTCTTCTAATTTTAATTTTTAAATTTTAGTTCAAGTTTATTTTATTTGTAAAATTTCTTTTAGAGAATTTAAATTTTACATTTCTTCTCAAAATGATTATTTTATTTTCATAAAATTTACTTATTAATTTATGTAATGTTGATATGAAAATAAATAATAAAATCATCGTGAAGTTTGAAAAAAAAATATTAGCAACACACTCAAAAAGATGAAAAGATGAATTAGAAATCTAATAAGATTAATCATCACATGTTATCTTTCTTAAAGTAAAAGTTTGACATCTAAATATTTAATGTTTCCAAACTTGCATATTTGGTGTTTTTAACAGCAATGTTATGTTAATCACACTTGTTTTACAATTTTGATCAAACTAATCAATAAAAATTACTCATTTTATTGCTAAGATATTTCATACTTCAATTCACTTCCCCATCTTAAATTCAGCCCATATTTCTAACAATTTTTTTTAATTTGAAAATTTTAGTTTTCCTATATCTCGTAATTCTATAAAACTCTAATTAGAAGAGAAAAGAAATTCAAAATCTATGTGATTTTCTCCTTTTATTAGAAGTACTACTTTACAAGTTAAATTTACATGTCCATCTTCACCATTATAATAGTAATAATTACTAAATTCTGAATTGATAGTAATTAATTTACCATTGTAATAGTCTATAATTCTATTAGCAATTAACTTTCATTGTTAGTAATAGTCATTTAATTCTGTCACTTTCATTAATTCTCATTACATGCATGACAATGCATATTCTATCCTTTTTTGTAATTTTGTATCCTCTGAAGCTTTATTAAAAGTTACAAAAAAAATTATATTAACTCCCCAATGATATCAATATCTTAAAAAAAATAAACATTAAAGCATTATCTTTTAAAATCAATTGTCAAATCTGCATTTTACTATTTTATACAAAATTATTTAGTTAGTGTTAGCACTTTCATTTATTTATATGTTAGACATGGATATAATCTAAATAAAAAGAATTTGAAATTAATACGTCCTTTAAGTTTGAGTAAATCAAACTATGTCTTGTGGATTGAAATTTATAGAAAATTACAAAATGAAGAGTTATCTTTTATATAGAGAATATATTGCTATTGATTCCAATTCTCTATGTTAACCTTTCTTTGTTTTGATTCTCTACAAAAGGAATGCCATTGAGGCAAAGCATGCACCATTATTTATTTCTATCACATGTCGGTCAAGCAATTATTCATTCTCATTCAGTCTCATTCGGTGGTGGTTGTTGACATCATGAACTCATAAAGTGGTCCTCATTATCATGAACTCAAAAACCTCACAAGAAAAAAGGGTAAAATATTAAACTTGCAAATTATCTCCTATTTTTGTTCCATACTTAAATCAACTTCATTTTTTCCTCAAGCAATTTCACTCTATTGGACCCCATTTGTAGAACAAAAGATGAACAAGTAGTAGAAAATGCATGTCTAGAGTAAAAATGGGACAATGAAACATTTCAAGTCATGCACAATAACTCTCACATCAACATCTTTTTTCCAATCAAGTGTTTGTATATAAAATAATAACATCATTAACACTTCAAATTCACATTTTATACATAAATCCTCCTTTATTTTGAACAAAGTTTAAATCAAGAAAAATAGTTTCACCATACCAATCCTTAACCCATTAGGGTCTTATTCTTAAATCACACGCCACATTGCATCTAAATTTCTGAATTGTTCAGATCCATAACTGAAAAATTGCATCTAAATTTCTGAATTGTTCAGATCCATAACTGAAAAATTGATGATAATCGTGCCAAATCATCGATGTCCAATGAAAAATGACAACCCAACTCACGGACTAAACATTAAATATATGAATATCAAGTTTGTAGGGTTATGAAAACAGTGTCAAATGGTCCAAAATTTACAAAACCATTGAGAGAAAAAAATAGTTCAACAAAAGAAAAAGTTAAAGAGATAATCATGGAAAAACAAGAGTGAACATCAAACAGATAACATAACGTAGCAAGGCTCGATTAAATAAAAAAAATAGTGGCTCTCATAGTGATAGATATTAGATAATAATATACAAAAGGAAACCGATGAGGTTCCACCCCATTTGTAGTCACATATCAAATATTCACCACTGAAAAGGAACCAAATTCCCTAACTTTTTTTTTTCTTAGGAACATAACAAAAACAAGAAACAGGAAGCTGAAGTGGGGTTTGCTTCTGGATGATTCCAAGTGATGAAATTACATGAACACCCCTTCTTCTGTATTTGCAAAATTTCATCCACACAACTCAAACCCCCCAAGACTCCCCAGAACTGCACCATTTAGACCCTTAACACTAGCAAAAAGGTGAGAACAAAGGACAATAGCAACATGCATGTGTCCTTCAAGTGAACCACTCCTGTGTTTGGATCATTGAAGCTTGTTCCAGTTGAAGATGTTGGACTCATTCCAAACACATTAGGGTTACCTGTGGTGGTGCCAGTGGTCCCTGTACCTGTGCCTGTACCAGTAGGAGTGGTTGGAGTGAAGGTGGATGGTGTGCCTGTTGTTGGTGTTCCTGTTGTTGGTGTAGTGGTTGTAGGGGTTCCTGTGGAACCTGTTCCTGCATTGCTGCAAGTGGAAGCCAAAAAAATTAGCTTATGATCTTCACAAAGTCCATAATAGAATATTAATAATTTAGTAAACTATGTACTAAGTATGGAATTAGTTTCATTAAATATTATATGACCTTGGATCTATGATCAAGAGTGTGGGAATGAAGTGGACAAAAAAAAATTGTGGAACATCATAATCATGACAGCTAATGTTTCAAAAGGTTGATCATGATGTCATGGTTTGGGAGTAAATCTGATTCAGAGGGTGGATACATGAACCCCAAAAAATGGCCTTTTGGCTATTGTAAACTAAAAGTGTGTTGTACCAAAAGAAATAACAGATTGCCTTTGCAAATGATATAATTGAAGTTGAATTGAATCTAACCAATGCCCTCTAAGGGCACCAAAGTAGGCAATTGATTAATGGAAGCCAACTTCAATGTAGAGAAAAAAAAGGGCAAGAAGGGTCTCCTTCATGTTCTGTAAAAGGGAAAAATTGGTTTAATACAACAAGGAAGCAGCCAACAACTTGCCTATAGAAAAAAACTAAATAAAAAATTGAAATTGAAATTTGAAGAAATAAATGAATGATTGTGGAATAATTTAAAGAAATCAGCAAGATCCATATGAAGAACATACCCAGGACTTGAGGGGTAAACACATGAAGATGCTGCAGCTGCAGATCAAAGAGGTAGGGACAAGAACAGACAGAAAAATTAGAAAAAGGGAATTTTATCAAGAAAGTCCAAAAATTTTGAAGGTGACTAGAAAGTGGTGGCCACTTACTAGGTGGATTTTGGCTTGGGGTGGCAGCACCAGCAAAATCACAGCTTCCCTGAGCCTGACCCTTTCTCTGGAAATAGCTATTAACAGCATAGTTGCAGTGATCCTTCACAGTGTTAGGTTGGAAACATGCTCCATTTTGGAGAATAGGGGTACAGTCAGCTCCAGCACCACATGCATAATCTATAGCTTTCTGAAGAGCTTGATCACCCACACCATCTTTACATACACAGTAAAGGGCACCTGTTCAAGAAAAAAAAATGCAAAAAATGAAAACAGAAACAGAAGAAGAACAGTCAGTCCACTAAAAATCCAATCTTTCCTTGAAAGCACAAGCCTGAAGTAAAACAGAACAAAAATAGAAAGGACCCTAAACAAAATCCATCTCAAAGTCTCAAGCTTTAGTACAAAACCAAAACAGAAAAACAGCAAGAAAAAGCAATCATGAGAACAAATCTGAGAGTAGATATCATGGTTTAAAGCCCCATTAAACCACATGCTGAACCATGAAGCCTGAAAAAGAAAAAAAAATCCAGGGGCTTACTTGAATGGCCAGTGAAGGCAAGAAGAAGCACAAAATACATCACAAGAGCCATGATTGATGGTGGTGATGAAGGATGTTAAGAGGGTATAAGAGAAATTTATGTGATGGAATTTGGAGGGAATAGAAGATGGTACTCCAGTGTTAGGCCAAGGGAGAAAAGAGAGAAGAGAAAAAAGTTATAAGAGTAGAAGCAGTTTTGAAGAATGGAGATTTCTGGACAAGAGGTGAGGTGGGGGGAGGCTGTCAGGTACACTTTTCAAGCACCTTTATGTGTTGAACATTATGTGCATAAGTATTTTTTATAAAGGCTAATAAATTAATATAGAGTACCAAGTAATAAAGCTTTATGTATTCTTCACTGGGGACTGTGTTCTGGGGAATTGTACTAAAGCTCAAGCTTTTATTATTTTTGTTATATATATATATATATATATTATAAAATGTTGGTGTACAAGTGTATGTATCTAACTATTTTAATTTGTGTATGTTTTCAAACGGTCAAAAAGTCATAAGGGTAACTGAAGATGGTGGCACTGTGAATAGGAAATGGACAATTTCCATGTGGGCTAGTTAGCAGGGAGATTCCCATAGATTTTTTTTCCTCTGGTTTTGTGTTGGCACTAGAACCATCCATTAGTTACAAGACCCTTTGAAGGGGATGGACCTTCTAGTGTAGCAACTATAGATTATCATTCATTCATTTCCTCTTTTGAGTTGGAACTAGTTTTTTTTCTTTTTTACCAAAATATATAAATTGAATTAAATTATTAGAAAACTAAACTAAATTAATTGAACTCAATTATTGGTTTGAGCATATAAGATAGTATTGATTGTTGGAATTAGTATTTGCATTTTGAGTTACAATGTGATTTAGTTCAATTAATCTTACTTAAGAGCATTTCATTTTTAAATATTGAATTAATATAATCATAAAAGGTAATTTATTTAAAGGAATTCAGTGTTTATACAATTCAACTCAATTTAGCATTAATTTGGTTCCGTTTATATCTTTGTTAATACGCATTTAAAATGGATGAATTGGATAATTACTTAAATGAATTAAACTCAAATGCATCATGAATTAAACTCAAGTGCATCATGATTTCAATAAATCAACTAAACTGAGGTCATTTAAAATGTTTGAATTATATGAAATTTTAAATTATTATCAACCACAACTTATTTGGAAGTATATTTTTTTGTCTTATAAATTATATTCCAGTTCATTTCACATTCTTCTATTCTAGAGTAATTGATTCTTTAAAATTAAATTAATGTAATAATAGTCCAGTTTACTATTTAAGAGCAATTAATTTATCAAAATTAAATTAATATAATAATTAAATATAGATTCTTTTAGGACAATTTAGTTTTTTTATACAATTTAACTTAGTGCATTATTTACATGTGTTACAAGAGTGTGTTTAAACTTTTATCAAACTCTTGAAGGATGTTTCTAAGATTAAAAAAAAATATTGTTATAATAACTACTATTAGAAAGAAATGAGAGAGGGTTTGTGCTTCTGAGATTTTATTTTTATTATTTTATTTTGTAATATAAACGATGGAATTTTCTAATTTTTATTTTGTTAGTTTTCTTTAAATTTTTTATGTTACTGTTAAATATCTTTATTAATTAGAAATAAATTTTTTCAATAATATATAAATATAGGTGTAATAAATTAGGTTTAAAATTTATTTTTTAAAATTTAAAATTTATTTCTTAAAAATTACTTTATAAATTGATTTGGTATTTTAATGATTGTTTCTTTCTTTCCATAGAATTTATCTTGTTTAACATAAATTTTAACATAAAAAAAAACTTAATTCAGTATTAATTTGATTTATTTTTTATCAACCTTACTTTAAATATGAATTGCACAATTCATCATAGCATCTATAAAGGTTGAGTATCAGCAGATTCAATGTTTTTAGTCCCAAAATAGATAGAGTTTATTCGCATTATAGTTCTTTTTCTATAAAAACTGAAAAATCATTCAAGGAAACACTTTTTAAGCACTAAATGTCGAAGGAACTCTATTTTTAAGAGATTTAGAAAATAGTTGTATAGTTTGGAAAACAAATTTCTAAAAAGAAACATAAAATCTAATTAAAAGGCTTAAAACATATTTAAATCTTATTAAATAAACACTTTACAAACAAACTCACCTCATATTTAATTGTTAGCTTCTAAATAGGCGTTGGTTACAAATAACGTTCAAGTTCGCTTAAAGTAACCTAAGCAAAATTTATACCGTTAATTAATTAGAAATTAATTATGTTTCTTTAAATTAATTATTATGAAAGTAAAAAACAAAACTGTCAACAATTTATAATTAAAATGATAACGTCAAAAAACGTTTATATATTTTAGTATAACTTTAAATTGTATTAATGTAAGAATTTATCTGAATATGTTTCTATCATTATTACTTTTTCGTGAAATTTAGGTATATTTTTTTAGTGAAGAGTTAAATAAACTTCAATTTTGAAAGAAGAATGCATTTTCACGAAATTTTTTAATAATATTATTTATACCATTACATAAAGTGGATGACTATTTCTATAACTTTATTTTATATTATTTTGTAATTGGACAAATCTATTTTTAATAAATAAAAAAATTTATTTATTTAATAAAATAAATGTTTAAAAAAATCATTTTAAAATATTTTTCTTAAATAACGGTTATATACTTTTTTCTAACACTATATTTACAAAATTATATATATCGAATTATATTACTTTTCTTTTTTTAATTAATTATTCATAAAAATGGTAATATAAAATATAAGAAAATAAATCATCCTTTAATTGAACAATTTATCCTTTAATAGTCATTAATAAATAATTTATTTAATAAAATAAATAATGAAATAACATCTCTTTATTTCAAAATACTAAATAAATTTTTTAACTAACGGTTATATATTCTTTTAACATTATTTTTACAAAATTATATATATTTTTTAAATTGTATTATTTTATTTTTTAATAAACTATTTATAGAAAAATATAAAACTATAAAAGTAATAAAATTAAAAAAATTGTATACATTTTAAGTAATAAAGTTTTGAATACGCATGAAAGTACATGTGTTTTTGCTAATTTAAATAAAGAAATTGAATTTAAAATTTTATAAAAACAATTTAATCGTTTAAAAATGATAAATCTATTATGTATCTTTATTCTCTCAATTTTTTTTATTTTCTTTTTGTCTCCCCAATTTATCTTTTACCCTATATTTGGAAAGCTAAAATTATTACCTTTTCTTTATCGAAATAATTTTATGAATAATGTTTTATGTATTTTAAGTATTTCAAAAGATAACAAGTTTAGTTTTAGTATTTTCAAAAGAATTATACATCAAAACTCTTAATATCCTTTTAAAGTGGATAAGTGTGACTGTGTTAGTTTATTCCTCCTTCAATCATCTTGAATGAGATTATTATTTATCTTACTTATTTCTTTTTCTTTTTTCTTCGAGTTAATATAAAGGAGTCCTTAATGAGAGTGAAGCCATTTTCATCAACATTATTTTCTGAAAATATTTTTCAAAAATATCTCCAAAATACTAAAACAAAAAGTCAGCTTTTTTCAAAAGGGAATCAAAATTAAGGAAGAAAGATGATAAAAGAAAAGTGTAATTGAAGAAAACCAAAACAACTGTTGAGGTCGGTGTTATGCTTTTTCACATTGTTCATTATTACCAATAATGAGATGATGGATTCGTTATACTCTGTAATGAAGTGTGATGAGGAGGACTTCAAAAGGAATAAGGAACTTTATCCTTTTTGTGAGAGTCAAAGGAGCATTCCTTGGAATTTTATGGTTACTTTTAGGTCATTTTATTATGTGTCCTTAAAGTGCTTAATTGGGTTTAATGAAAAGTAGATGATGAAGGGTTCATCACCATCCAAGCCAAACTGTGTAAAGCTTTATCCTTCTGCTGAAAAGTCCATAGCCAAAGCTCCCACTTTTCTACCTTCTTTTCATCGTCTCTCCTCCTTTATTCTTCTCCAATGTCATATTTCATAACGGTAACCCTTTCCACATTGGATCCTTTCCTTAAATAAAGTTTTAAGTTTAACTTTTGTAGATATAAAAATATGATTGGTGATTTGTTTGGAATAGAGGATGAAAAGAAATAAGAACTAATTAAAAAGGATATAAAAGAGAATAAAAAAAATGGTTAGATTAAAAGAAAAATGGTAAAAAGAATGAATGTAAAATTTATTTATTTATTATTAATATTTTATTTATTTATTTATTTATTTATTTATATTATTACTTTAGTTGTTTATTTTATTATATTAAAAACGTAATATATATATGTATATATATATATATATATTAATAAAATAAAACAATCTACATATATTGTAAATATATATATATATATATATATATATTAATATATTTTATAACATTAATTATTTCTTTAAACATGATCATATTTTTTTTAATTTTCTTTTTCAAAATTGTAGTGTTTGATTTTTATTTTTTAGTGAGTATATTAGTCAATAAATTTGTATTGGTTAATCTTATGTTCAAATTATGATTTAGTCACTTGTTAAGCACAAGGTAAGAATATATTAATCAAGTGATTTAATTCAGTCATAAATATGCATATGAGATGACTTCTTGAACTGAAAAAGAAATGAATAATACAACTATTTAAGTATATTCATACATCCAAATATGTATAGGATATTGTCTGTTAGACAAAATAATCATATTATGATCTTTAGTCAAAATAAATAAGAAAATATTTAGACAAATAATTCAGAGAAGATGACAAAGTGCGTCTTCTTACAAAACACATCAGATGAAAGAATTTTAGTTTGATTATTTTACAAATCAATTTGTGTTTTTAACATCATTATTCAAACGATAATTTTGAAAAGTTATTAAGAATTAATTAAATCACAAATCAACCATAGCTTATTGTGACTTCTTTATTTTTTTTTTCACAAAAAAGTTGAACATCTTATCTAAACAGGAGTTGTTAAGGGCCAAAAGGAGCAATATTTTTCATTTTGTGAACACTATGTGTTTGGGACATTTTGTGAACACTGTGTGTTTGGGACATTTTGTGAACACTGTGTGTTTGGGAAACAACATAGACAAAGCTTTCCTACAAAGTTACATAAGAATGAAAGCCATAATAAACTATATACATGCAGGTTGTTAGGGGGCATCAAAAGTTCCATCCTTAAGAGGTGTTAGGTACTTTCTTTCAATCATTAGTGACTACTCAAGTATTCATGATGAATTATAAATCATAGGACTTCAAAAAGCTGCATTAAACACTCCTAATGCTTAATTATTAAGATTCAAATGGTTTAATGCATGTCTACAAACAATATACTCCTTGGAAAGTTTTGCTGCTTACAAATATAATTAAGAAACTTAATTAATTTTTAAAATTTATACATTAGGAGCATTCTAACCTGTGTTCTATTTTTTGCAGTGTTACTACTAGATTCATCTTAACATTCTATTTTTGGAACAAATGACTCTAGAAGGAGTGTTGAATAAAGCCTGTAAACTTTTCCTCGTAGAATATTAGACTAGATCTTCTATTATCAAATAAATCAAAAAATACAACCAGATTTATATTGGTTCACCCCAAAACATGGGATACGTCCAATTCTCCCTTAAACATACAACTTAAGAGGTTCCACTAATTAAAACAATTATTACTATGAGTACACCAACCTCTTCAAGTTATAACAAGTACACAAACCATTCCTGATGACAACGAGTACACTAATCACTCCTAATTTAACATGTCTTAATCTCTCCATGAGATTAAGACCTATCAAAAATATAAAATAACATTCTCAAAGAGAGCACAATCAAAATTCGATGGGAAAACATCGCAAGTGAAGGATTACAAGGCTTTTGCTCACACCCACAAAGAACACTTAAGAAAATAAAGATTGATAAGCTTGTATAACACTTGTGTGTTCTTCATCATCAACTTGATCACTTTATATGCACTTAATATATGACCATTAAGACTTGTATACGTTGATTGACTTCAAAATGGTGTTGATGTTAATGATTTCTTAGCCTTGCCTTCTTCTGGTTCCTTCTACACTTGGTGTAATGGTAGGATTGGAAGTGATAGAATTTGAAAGGAAGTTGGATCTTGCCTTTTGCAACATTACCTGTATTAAACAAATGGTCAACTTGCAAATACAAAATTCTCCCAAAAAAATTGCTCTAACCATCATCCCCTGCTAGTTTCTTTATCTTCTGGTTTCTCTAACAAGAGGCCTTCAACTTTTAGATTTTTTAAAATGTGGTTAAACACTCTGATTGTAAAAAGGTTATAAAGCAATCTTGGTCTGAAACTATTTTAGGTTGTCCTATGCTACTTTAGTAGAAAAAATTGCAAAAGGATGAAGCATGTTCTTAAATCCTTAATAAATTTGGTTTTGGTAATGTTTATGATGTTGTTGTTGATAGGCAACAAGTTTTCTCTTCTATTCAATCTCAATTGGAAAATGTTTCGTTGGCTGATATTGAGTCCTTTATCTCCAAAAAGAAGCAAATCATGGATGACTTGAATTATGCCTTGGAATTCCAAGCTTTGTTTTGGAAGGAAAAGGCTAAAATGAGTTGATTTAATGATGGTGATAGAAACTCAGTTTTTTCCATGCTATGGTTGAGAAAAGGAATATTTCTTCTAATATACATAGGCTTGTGGAAGCTGATTCAGTTTGAGAAGAACCTAAGTTAATTGGAGAACATATTCTTTCTTTCTATAAAGATCTTTTGTGTTGAATCTATTCATGATCCTGCTTCTTTTAATATAAGGGCTAATTTCATTATTAGTCAAATTCCTAATCTGGTTAGTGAAGAAGAAAATGTTATGAAGAAAAACACAACAAAGGGACCCACCAATGAAATGGAGAAGTTAGTTACACACCAGGCACACGTGGAGGAAAACCCACAAGTTATGGATAAAAGGAGGTGTTGGAGGAGCCCCCGCATACGTAGCACACATAAGATGTGGGAGTGTTATTCCCGAGGAGGCAGGTGACATGTGCGACCTTCTCTCTCTCTGGCCTTTCTATTCTTCTCCATGCTAAAGATTATTTTCCTTTTCTCTAATCAGCCCACCTTTCTCAATGCAGGTGTGAACCCAGGAGCCTATTCACGACCCTTCTAACCCTTATGTTTTCAATTTTGCTTTACTGTTTCATTGCGAAAAAAATATTGTTGTTGTAAACTGAATTTGAGGCCAATTACTAAATCTCTCTTCATTTCCAACAATATACTTCTATCAAATATTTCATTACTTACAATTAGTGCTTTCATTGCCATCATGGAGTCTCGCAGGACTACCATCATCACTGAGCTTAACCGACAAGGAGTTAAACTTCAGCGGTTGATGGAACTCTTAGAGCTCCATGTCCGGGAACTTCGCGCCCCTTGAACCAAATTTCTTCAGATGTGAACGCTTGGTTGGATCGTATGCAACAAACAATAAAAACTCTTGTTAATAATTCGTTTATTTTCCATGATCACTCGTTCTCTACCCCTCTCTACCACAAGTCACCATTCCAGGTTCGTAATGTTAAACTCAACTTTCTTAAATTAATGATTTTTAGGTGCTCAAGTGGATCTTTAAGGCAAAGCGATTTTTTTACTATTACGAGACGCTAAATGAAGATCACATCACCATTGTTGCAGTGCATATGGAGAAGGACATCGTACCATGGTTTCAAATGGTCCAACGTACAAAGCCTTTCAGTTCTTGGACCCAGTTCACACAAGCTCTTGAGACAGAATTTGGCCCCTCACCTTCTGAGTGCCCAAAGAAGGCCCTCTTCAAATTCCAACAGTCCACAACGGTATCCGAGTATTACCTTTGCTTCATGGCTCTCGCCAACCGCTCCCCAATCTGCCTAGTGACACATTATTGACATGTTTTCTCGACAATTAAGCTCCATAACTCCAATAGGTTATTGCTCACAACCTTGGCTCATTTCTTCGTGTCATATCATAGTAAAGTTTTCGAAGAATGTCATCTTCCACATTATAAAACCGTATCGAGTGGAGGCCCCAACCCTAAACAATTTTCATTCACCCAAGCTCCACGAACCACAAATTTCAACAGCGACCTAATTCCTGCAAAACCAATCTCACAGGTACCTAAGTCCCAAATTGCAGGGCTCTTACCCACACCGACATCCCATCTTCCGTTGATACGTCGTTTGAGCTCAACAGATATGAAACTTTGAAGGGAGCGTGGACAATATTTTACCCGTGATAAACGTTTCTCAGCTAACCACCGTTGCCCCAACAGAGAAGTCGTGATCCTCTTAGTTGACGAGGACAACAAAATTGCTTCTCTAGATTCCAACCCTACTCTAAACGACCCACTGGACTTCGAACACACTCACTCTGTTATGCACTTGTCACTTCATGCTCTCCAAGGGGGTAGTGATGTTGATGCACACTGCCGAACGCGTCCTAAATTAAACTAGGAGGCTAGATCTTGCAATATAGCTAACATAGGTCATTATTCCAAGGACGACTCAAATATTCTCCTAAGCTAAAATATAAAACAACGGCACAGAGAGAAACAAAATTTTAAAATTCAGCACGAATCTTAAACAAAAAAAAAACATAAACATGATTCAAATAAAATAAAGAAATTCAAGTAATGAAAATCAATCTAACCTCCCTTCGATTCTCCCAAATCCCTAATTGACCCCTAAACATAATCCGAATTACATCCGTAGGTTAAGCAGATCGGAATCTCTACATCTATTTAACATCCTGAATACTCCACAATCGTGAAACATTTTATCAAACACCTAATGTGCCAAATCAATGCAATCCTATAATGAACAACATCATTGATCCGATTTAATTCTAATTCGGGAATTCCACAACACATTGTATTCATTCAATCACAAAGTCAATCCAACTATTAAATCTAACAATCATATTAAAACAACTAATCAACAAGTAATTATGGAGAGAAATACAAAACGCGAACCTAATGGTTAATGGAAATGGGAGAACCTTCGAGGACCAAATTGAACAAAGAGATTAGCTACTCATCATCATGGTTGGCATTTCAAAAGCAAAAATAACACAAAAATGAGAGAAAGTTGCACTTTGTGAAGAAGAAGAAGAAGCAAGTAACAAAAAACTGTATTCAAAAAATTGTTATTTAAGTTGGCTACCCCTTTTTTCTAAGTTAACCCAGACCTACCTTTATGTTTCCCTAATTTAATAAAAAAAACACACAGTTTTGATCCCAGCTCAAATGGGAGTGAAATGATTAAGTTGTCCTCAATTAATTATTTTTGCTCAAAGTGTTGTCCATATTTCGTATGCCAACTTCAATGCTAATTTTTTCCACTTTTCAGTCCTAATTTGGTCTTGGAGCCTCTCATAATGTTTGTAGATCTTTGAGTTATCTGCAAAAGGACATAAAGACCAAGTTAATCCGAGGTTTGTAGCAAAATTTATGTATAAAATACGAAACATGCTTAAGTTTGGAAAATTTTCAAAAATTTCATCAAATTTCATCAAACTTTCAATTAAAGACCAATTAGCCCAAATTCAGAAAAAATGGTCGAAAAATTATGATTATTCTTATCAATTTGAAATAGTAAAGTGGTTAAAATAAATAAATATCAGATGCTAGGACCATCAAGATGCAGGCCATGATAGATGGTACACCTATGACAATCCTTATTAATGGGTCATGGTATGTGATGATTCACGTTTACAGGTCGAAGGTATGATAAAGGAGTTCAATGTGTTGGTCCAAGGGTTACATCTTCATTTACCAGTGTACCTTTTTCCTATCACGAGGACAAATTTAGTTTTGGGGCCACAAGGTTGGGATTTATTGGGCGTCATTTCCACGACTACAATGTTTGAACCATCCAATTCAATCACGAGGTAAGGAGTACACCATACAAGGGGAATTTCTTCCAAACCAGCACCTGCTCAACTCCACAACATTCAACGTAGAGGTTTTACATCAGAGATCGTCTTCTGACATGGCAGTTCAATGTAGAGGTATTGCTTTGTGTTCTTTGTGCAAGAAACAAGAGGAAACTTTTTCTCACCTTTTCTTTGAATGTCCTTGGCTAATTTTTATAGTCTTGACTTCAACAAAATTTTCCTGCCTTGTATTTTACTTTCATTTCTTTTTAAAGTCTCCTGGGACCATATTGTTGATACTTATTAGGCTTGCTGCAATTACTTATTCTGTTTGGATGATTTGGGGGATGAGGATTCATGCTAGATTTCAACAAAGTATTAGCATAAATTTTTCCATTCATACGAGTCGTCAGATAATGCTTTCAATAAATTTATACATAATGATATGACTAACTTTTTTGTTTTGAAGTTTTTTGAAATCAATGAGAAAGTTACTACTCCATCTTACTTCTTTGGATTTTTTTGGAGGTTGCTTGTGTTAAGGTTAATATTGATGATGATGGTTGAGAATGTCCCAATTTTACTATGGGTACTGATATGTTTAGAGGTAGTTAGAAGGAGTATATTGGTGGCTTCTATGCTTTGTTGGGGTTCAAAAATTTTTATACGTTGAGATTATGGGGGTTATTCTAGTTATTGGGCATTCCTAAGCTACTGGTTATAGGTGTGTTTGTTTGGAATGACTCTGCTTTGTTGTACCAGACTTTTTTCTCTCTTAAGGTGGTTTCCTTGGTCGCTAAGAAGTAGATGGAGAAAATGTATGAAGACTTAAAAGAATTTAAAGTTATAAGATATCATATATTTTCTATGAGGGAAATCATTGTGATAATAAACTAACAAATTTAGTAATTGAAAATAAGTTTTAATATAAATGGTATAGTACGTTGCCACCCTCATTAAATCTTGGTTTTTTCCTTAGGTTTTGAGCTTCTTATGTTTCGTATTAAAATTAATTTTTTGTAATAAGTAGTTCTTGTATTTTATTTACATGGGTTTGGTTTGTTTTTCCCATGTATTTGTATTTTTTTTTCTTTTATGATATAGTTCATGTGATAATATATGATTATAATATATGATTGTTGAATTCAGAATTATCAAATTAGGTGAGATGTAATAATGCCTAACATAAGTTTTTTCTTAAATCAATTAACCGTCTAAGTCCAAAATGATAACATGAGGACAATGGAATTTTTACGCTTTTGATTCTATTATCATACACTTTCTGTAAGGTTTATAGAAGAAATATTCTACAACACTTTTCTAAATTGTCCAGTTCATAATATGTTTATGTATTACAAATTTTAAAACCTTGGTATGGATTGTCTTAAGAATATATATATATATATATATATATATATTACAAGCTTATTTTATAAAATTTTTAAAATAAATATTGTTAGAACGTATTCTTTGATTGGATGAAATAAACCATAAAATGTAAAATCATCATTTTAAAATTATGGGATGGTGGAAGTCAAAGCCTAATTTTCGAACCCATAATTTCGTGACCGAACCCAATCCTGGAACCTACCAGGAAGAGTTTGATTTGGGCCCAGTCCAACACCATACAATCCGTAGTTTCTTCCCAAAACTCTTAAATTTTCCAATTCTACCCTTCACCCCTTCCAACCGACCAAATCTCAACCCTAAACAAGCAAAACAAAACCCTAAACCCGAACACACACACTCTCTCTCTGAGTCCATTGATGGCGTCACAAATGGCGATCCTCTTCCGCACGCGCTCCCTCCTCTTCCCGAAACCCTCTTCCCTCATCAAAACCATATCCACATTCCCCTTCCTCTTGCAGGAGCCTCAGGTCGCGGATCCCACCCCTCTCCCTCCCAACCCCGCCTCCGGCAGCCCCCTCTACCACCAAAAATGGCGCACCCCTGGCTCCTCCTCCCATCCCCCCGCCCACGCGCTCGCTCCCATCGGATTCTACAACCGCGCCTCCTCCGACTCCCTCGACCCTCAGGCGCTACTCGACCTCTTCGGCGATTACATGGCCTCGCACAAGTGGACAGAAGTCAAAAACCACTTCGAGACCTGGGTCTCCGCCCTCGACAAGACCGGCAAGCCTAACCATCCCGACGTCAACCTCTTCAACCACTACCTCCGCGCCAACCTCATGCTCGGGGCCTCCCCCTCCGACCTCCTCGACCTCGTCGCTCAGATGGACGAGTTCAATGTCAAGCCCAATACGGCGTCGTTTAACCTCGTCCTCAAAACAATGTTCCAGGCCAACGAAACCCTCGCCGCCGAAAAATTGCTCCAACGGTTAGTCTTCTAATCGCACTCGTTCACTGAAATGAATTCCATGCAGAGTACCACTATATTAAGGTTATTATTCTTGTTGTTTGGAAATTAGCTTCTCCTACTAATTTGTCCAAGTTTACACTTTTTCTAAATTTTTATTTTTAAATTGTGCAGAAGTTTAAGAAAAAAAGTTTATTTTTTATTTTTTTTCTCTTCTCGTTAAGCACAGTTAACAAAATGAAAATTCTAAGAAGGAAAAAATAAAAACTTGTCCTACGTGAATTGCACACATAAGTTTAAAGAATATAATGTTTAAAGATGTTAATAGACGAGAGAGCTTCTAAAATCTTGTTTATGCATAAGCTAATTTTGAGTTACGGATAAGTTCATTTTCTTAGTAGTGCTTATTGGACTCTAAACGGTTTTGCAGCCATGTTAGTGGTCAAATGACCGTGATCAAAATGAGCTAATGAGAGGGCGTTGAGCATTGACGTGTGGTTAGTCCAGTGAACAGTATTGTGAAGTTCTTAATTTGAACAAAATTAGATTAGAACACTTGTAGGATTAGAACAATAAGAAAATAAGAATGAAAAGTAAAATAAGTTTCTTAAATGATGTAGCTTCTCCAAAGTACTGAAATTAACATGTGGATATGGAAGAAGTTTATGGGTTTTGGGTTTGGTTATGGGAAATTAATGTTCTGGAATTGCTTGTAATGCTGCTTACCAGGCAAGAGGTAATATTAGTGATAGAAGAATCGCCAATGGTTTAAAATATTACTTGTTTAGTTAATTGTTATTGGATTGAAAAAAATTGGTTAGAAATTTTTAAGTTGTTATTGTTAATCTTGGTGTAGCGGAGAGCCCACACTTTTTAATAGCCAAACTGTTAAATGATAATAATTTAAAAGTTGGAGTTGTGTCTAATTTCCAGCTGATGTGAGATTCTAGCTTCATTGTCAACTCATCAGGTTTGAAAGATCAGTCCGTACACACAAGTGGGTAGACAGAGTGGGTTCTATGTCATTTGATTTGATTTGATTTGAGGTGAGCTACTCCTAATATCTAGGCTGTTACGAAGTCAGGCTCTGTACTTCAAACCAAGTTTTGTTTCTAACACTACTGAATGGACCTCTCTTATATTATTGAACAAAAAACAGAGAGTTGAAATGCCAATAAGCACACCGATGAGACTAACCTCTTCAAGATAACTCTAATTGGTTTATAAGCTAAATACGTCTGGTATCTGTACAAGTAATTGAGGACATTTTTTTGCTTATGTATCAAGCTTTGCTTTGTTATTATGATATCATCAGGATGCTGCAGACAGGAAATGACTCTCTCCCTGATGACGAATCATACGACTTAGTCATTGGAATGCTCTTTTCCTCAGACCAGATTGATAGTGCATTCAAATATATAGATCTAAGTTTGAAATCTGGTAAGGTCTTGTCAATGAAGGTATTTATGAGCTGTGTAAGGATATGTCTCAGTAAGGGAAGGCTTGATACATTGGTGACAATAATTGAAAGGTGCAGGGTGAGTGATTAATCTTGTTGACACTTAATAAACTTTGGCTAAATTGTAATTTTTTCCCTATATTTTTCCGCGACTTTAGTCCCCATATTTTAGAAATTCTGTAGTTTTGGTTCAATCCTCAAATTTCCATACATTTATTTCTTTTTTCATTTTAATTAATTAAATTATTTCTTGATGATACTTGAAATGAATATAATAGGTTTAGCGTTCAATTAAATTGGAAGTAAAATATAAGCAAAATTGAAATGAAACATATCTAAAATTGGGGTCTTAATTTCAGAGGAAATATTAAAAGGAGACCAAAATTGCAATTTAGCCTTAAATTGGTCTGTAACAGATTTACTACTAGATGTTTCTTCTGTTAATGTTCTCAAATCTCTGTTGTTTCCAGGCATCAGATAAAAACAAAGCTCTCTGCCCCAACTGGGACTTGTGCAATTTTATTGTTGAAACTGCAATTGGAGAGGATAATGGCAAACTAGCTTTTTATGGCCTGGAGTATATGGCCAGATGGATTGTAAAGGGTGAACGTCAAAGACCCTCTATGTTTCTGTCTGTAGATGAAGGTTTACTTCTATCTGCAATTTTGACTGCTGGTAGAACCTATAATTCTGAGTTGCTAGGGGCATCATGGGCTGTTTTGGACCGCTCACTGCGTAAAAAGAAAGCCCCTAATCCCGAGTCATATCTTGGAAAGATATATGCCCTTGCATCATTGGGAAGTCTTCAAAAGGCTTTTAGTACTCTGAATGAGTATGAGTTGGCTTATGGAGACGCAGGTCAAGAAGCTGAAGAATTGTTCTGCCCATTTACTTCGTTACATCCATTGGTTGTGGCATGCTCCAAGAAGGGTTTTGAGACTCTAGATAATGTATATCTTTCTCTGTCTAACAAAATATTTAATTGTACCTAACCTTTCAGATTTGTTACCAATCCAATCCTTTTGTGATGCATATAGCTTTTATTGAATTCACTAGTTTTAATATCTACAAGTTTTCATTTTGGAAATAGATTATACAGTTTTTCATTTTTGACAATATATTTAAAAAAGCTTCTATGTTGCTGTGACATGTTTGCAACATATATTAAATTTCTGCCATGATCTAAGTAGTTTTTCGTAATGTTACATGCAGCTTCAGCTTCATCTAATCATGCTCTGTTGTATTTAGGTTTATTTTCAACTGGAGAATTTAAGCCATGCAGAGCGTCCTTATAAATCTATTGCTGCACTAAACTGCGTCATTTTAGGATGTGCAAACATATGGGACCTTGATCGAGCCTACCAAACTTTTGATTCAATTGGATCTACTTTTGGGTTGAGCCCTGATATTCATTCTTACAATGGGCTGATGTATGCCTTTGGGAAGCACAAGAAGGTGATGATTCCTTCTCTCAACCCACTGTATGTATCTTTTTGCTCATTCTCTCCACTCCTTTCACTGACCCTACCTTTAGAAAGCCTACACTAGACAATCAAATTTTCTGAGCTTTGAATGCATGATATTTAACATTTGCTACCTCCATCCCTTTTTATTGATGTCTTTTTGAGAAATTTGTTCGCCCCTTTCTGTAGAACCCCTTTTAAATTGTCTTTTTCAATGATTTTTTTTTGTCAAAATACGTGTAATCACTTTTAACTTTTATTCAATAAACAAAAAATGTTATAAATTAATAAGATAAATTTTCTCTCTGGTATGAGGATTGAGAAAGATGACTAGCCACAGGATTGTCTAGTAATGTCGCTGTTAGCAAATAGGTAGAAAGATTGAGATGACGAGTCACAATATTTGGAAGTGTAACTGTTAGCAAATTTAATGCCACTGACTATATAACCGACTTTTTAAAGTCCTGTGATTTAGTTAAAATGGTCGTATATATATGGTAGTATATCGGCCACTCGGTCTGGCTTTTCTTTGTTTCAATTGTTTTGGGATTGCATAGGATAATAGAAATGGATGCGTATCTTAGGTTGGCAGCTGATGAAGAATTGGACGCATTTTCTTTATATTTTTTGCTACTTAATTATTATGTACTACAGGTTTTCAAAAAATTATGTACTGCAGCAAGATGTGGTGTGTCAAAAAAAGAAAACCCACTTATCTCTAATTATCTTGTGGCAGACACATGAAGCTTCAAAAGTGTTTGAGCACCTGGTGAGTCTGGGTCTCAAGCCTAATGCAAAATCATATGCTGTGCTAATTGAAGCCCACCTGATTAACCGTGATGTCAAATCTGCTCTTGCAGTGATTGATGATATGGTATTCACACTTTTTTTTTTCCTTAGAAAATGGTATATATTTGCCAGCAAAGGTCATTGATGTATATCAAATTCCTTGGCAGGTAACTGCTGGATTTGAACCGTCAAAAGGGATTCTGAAAATGGTCAGGCGGCGATGCGTGAGAGAAATGGACTACGAAAGTGATGATCGAGTACAATCACTGGCGAATTCCTTCAATTACAGATTGGGCTCAGAAAGCCGGCGGGACATTCTGTTTAATCTTGACTACAGTGTGGTTGGTGCTTGAATGGTAAGTTTTGACAATTTAAGATTAGTCGAAACTTACAAGATGATTTTTTGGAAAATGTAAGGATTATTTGATATTGGAAATTTCTTTGTTTTCATATCACATTTTCACTGTTTCCTGTATAAAATGTAATTTTTTTTATTGTTTCCACTATTGTGCAAACTTTTGAAAATAGGAAACCAAGTGAAAATAAAAACTAAGAAAAAAAAAAAAAAACTCAATTCAAATGGTCCCATATTTTACTTAGTGTGAAGATATTTACTATCAGAATGTAGTATTGACGCAAATACACTGCAGTTGACTTATAAGGAGTGTCTAAAATTAGTGTTTGCTTTTCGCCTTGGATAACCTAACAGTAGAATGTTGTTTAGCACTAAACCCACTCTTCATATTTGATATTTTATAGTTCTTTTTGGGCAGGTGCATTCTCTTTCATGTCCCAATGAATTATTGGAATGATTTGACTTATCTTTTATTGCATCCATAGCCAAGGGAAGCACTCTGTATATAAGTGGATGCTGTTCTGGTTTCCCGGTCAGGATAACACCCTCTATTTTTGTGTCTGAAGTGGGAAGATTATTGATGATGGAATTAGGTTTCCTAGTGAAAACCCAAAGCAGTGGATTTAACAGCTAGGAATGATCCAATTTTAGTAGAGAGGATATAATCAAGGTCGACCCTTTGGTTTTTTTATTTTTGGTTTTTTGACACTACCTATTTTTAACAACCTACTGTGGCATCGACAGAAGCTGCAAGGATTTGGAGACTGTATTATGGTGCTGTGGTTGTACTACATTCTACTGCAAATAATGGGAACATTTTCAATCAAGAACAGTCCATTTGATAATGTCCAAAATATCTAGAGATAAATGTCTATTTCTACAAATAATGCTTTGCTTGGATGGTTTGTTTACTTAACAGAGATAAAAGATGCGGAAGGATGAGTTAGTGCGTTGTGAACCAAATTCTTTAAGCACCAAGTTCTAAATTATTATAACATTAGATACAAACATATTAAACTCAAGAAAAGTAAGTAATTATAGTTAAATGGAATACATGCTGTCTTAAGTTATAATTATTTATTTTTAAGCGATAAATGTAATTATTTTGTGAACTGTATAAAACTAAAATTATATAAATTTGTAATTTTAATATTAATTGTTGTTACTGTAAATTCTACGATTGACAACTTTTTTAATAATTAATATCTGTATATTATTTATTGTAATAATTAAATTTTATTTTTAAATCGTTTTGTAGATTTTAGTTTTGATTGACGTCGATTAATCTAAATTTGGATTTCTTTACCAATACTTTTAAATCTGGATTTTACTATTTCTATTTAAATTTGTTAATCTATAATTTTTAAAATGAATTATTTATTATTTTGTTCAAAATTCATCTCTTATGCGTTAACTATATTTTCAAATAGTTTATTCTAAAATATACACAGCAATCTCTTTACTTTTTATATCCTTATTAATTAAAAGTATTATCAGTTTAAATTATATTTTAAATAGCATTTTAATCATGAATATATTATTTTTAATTTTGTAGCATTATTAATATTATTTTACAACCTCTGGTATTGGAAAAAAATATATTGTGCACTCTCTGAATTGGAATGAGGTAGTATAAGATTGGTAATTAGTAATAAACCTTTAAATAATCTATTAAAATGGATTAAATATTCCTTGTTAAATAAAAATAATTTGATTAAAAGAATACATAATATCATAATACTTTTAAAATGTAATATGAAATCAGATATTATCAAACATTAGTTAAAAAACATAAATATAAAATCTTTATAATAGCTTTTGGTCATCATGTAATATTACAACGATTAAAAAAATATCTCTAACGAATTTTAAAATATTATGAAGAATTTCAAAATATTATAAATGATATATTTTATTCATATATAAAATTGTATAAAATTAATTAAAGAAAATGGAACAATAGTATATATTAGAAGAATGAAAATATTTCAAACAAAAATCAGATTGAGTAACTATTTCCGATGCAGAGGTATTTAGAATTTGCGTTTTCAAATGAAATAAAAGAAAATAATAACAGATTTTTTAGGATGTATAAATTATATCTTAAAAAAAAAAATCAATAACATGGAATAAATATATGACCTTAACTATTAAATAGATCAATGGGAGACGGAAGCAATAAAATTCACTTTTATCATAATAATATGAAAACATCGCAATCAATCAATTCAAACAAAACCAATATGCATTCGAAAACAAAAGAATAAATCAACATCAATCATTAACGTAGGAAAAACATCTCAAAACCCATAGGACGGTAAATATTTCACTAATACTAAAACAAAGGTACAATGAGTCTCACAAAATTAATCACATAGCATATCAATACAACTCTTCCTAATCCTCAAAACGGTCACCAACAATGGCTCAAAAATATCAACAAATTGAAATTAATAAGAAAGAGTTCAAGAATTTCGTCACCAAAAAAATAGACAACATTCACGAATTTTCTGGAAATAAACTACAACTCTGATCTCAAATCCGACCGTCCAAAACAACTAACTACTGGATTTCCAAAACAACCAAGACTGACGATAACAGAAACTTGCTGCGGACAACAGCTCTTCACAAAATTCCTGACAGTTCTACAGACCTCCAGTAGACAATCACACCTTTCAAATTGAAGAAATATGAGTGAGGAATCTTCAATAAAAATTACAGCTCGATCAGACAAGGTTTCACCATTGGATCTTCAAAACAACCAACACAGGTTGCTATAGGAAGTAGCTGTGAATTACCTCTCTTTTTTCTTCAAAACGGTTGCTCACACACTTCTCCACACACAGTTATATTGGGTTTGTCATATATATAGACGCACCAAAACATAATGGGTTTTGACATCATAAGGAGAAAAACAATCCAACAAAAATTAGTTAAAAGATTGCTTTGCTTAGATATTCCTCTTAATAATAAAAACTAATGCATCAGAATTGGATTACAGGGGTTTTAAAACAAAAATTTCAAATGATTCAAAACGGAACAAATTGTAAGATGTTTTATGCCTTCAAAAAGGGAACAAATTGTCAGATGAAGTTTTATGCCTTCAAAAATTTCAAGACGATTTGTTTAATAAAAAGTTTTTAATTAGAATTGATTATAAGGCAACTCCTAATGCCTTAATTAAAAATGTTCAAGATTTGATTTTTAAACATACTTTTCTACAAGATGGCAAAGTTTATTATCCTGTTCGGATTTTGATATTGAGAATATAAAAGAAAAAAAAAATTCTCTTCTAAGTTTTTTAACTTAAGAATTTTTACAGACATCAAAATTCCTTTAATATCATTAAGCCCTACCAAGACTTTAAATACCTATCAAATATTATCAAAACTCCATTACCAACATTCAATCTTTTAATCTCTCAAAATAAATATAACTCTCTAAAATATACCAACATCCATGTAGGATCAAGAGATTAAGAGATTTTACCACAAAAACCTTCTAATCAACTAGTATTCCCACGTCTTAAACAACCAACTCTTCAACCTCCAATACTCCAAAATCCTCATTATTCACGGAAAAATCATAGGTATTTCCAATACTAACCTTAAAAAAACCCTGAATTACAGGTAACCCTCAACATATAGGTAATAACTTCTCCCTCAACACTTTAATGACCTTGCAACTTAAATAAGACAAGGATCTTTTATGAGTTTACATTTGTAGACACTGATTCAATAATAAGAGTTTATCACAATAAATATTTTAAAAGTAATATCCAATATTCTAAAATTAAATTATTACAAATTTTCATGAAAGAAAATCTCCTACAAAATTATCTAATCCAGAGTTATTTCTATTATGATTGTATGCAGATGTGGTCAAATATATTATATATTATTCCAAACAAACATTCATCATTCATCTGATTTAAAAGAGGAATTTCTTAAAATTTTCCTATGATTCATCAAATGATTTGTTGATTTTGGATCATTAATCTTAATATTGTTGATTTTTTATCACAAAAGTTAATGAGGTATATAGTTTAGAGAAAAATCAATATTTGAATCTCACAATCAATAACATGAATTGTATGGTGGGATTATACACTGGTACACCCATGTGAAGGAGTAAAAATAAAGATGTTGATTTGCAAAGATTAAATGATGGAAGAAATTCAATTCATTAATGAATTGATCAACAAAAGAAAATAAAATAAAATAAAATAAAAAAATAGTTACAAATAACATCTCTTCATCTAATGAGTTTATACCCGAAAAGAGTCATTGTTTTTAGTAGAAAAAGTATAAGATTATGACAATTTTGATGTAACTTTAAAAAAAAATCTCACAAGACATTATAGGTTACAACATTATAGTGCTTTGAATATTTCATTCAATGAGGTAAATACTTCTGCAGTAATATAGTTTTAGCAGTGACATTCAAGAACAGTCAAGTACAAAGGTCAGTTCCATTTGCTGCTAAACTTCTGTCCACGATTCAAATCCTGGATCCAAAAGTTGTTGTCAAGGTAAACACATAATACTGCTGAACAATTTGATACTTGGGGGAATAATTTGGTATATAAACACTAGGGATTACATAATATAGGACTTTTAGCATATACCAGTTTCAATTTAATATAGAATAAATGAAATGTATATATGAAAGTTAAGTGGTCAATCATTGTATTAATATCAATTAATATTAAAAGGAAATTTCAAAACATAAAAGTAAATAAGAATTAAAATTACATTAAATTATGAATTAAAATTAAATTAAATTATGAATAAAAAATAATATTTTTCTTTCAAGTATTTAAGATTATATTTACACTCAAAGGCAGATAATGAAAAGAATCATTATTATAGACTTTCCTAGCTTCCCAATTACTCTAATTGAAATGGACTTGTCAAGCTTATAAATTACTTTACTTGAAATATATAAGAATAAAGAGCAAAAGGACTTTTCATAAGCTTGTAACGCGGCTAAGGTAAGAATAACATTAAAGAAGAAATATAAAACTATAAACCAAAGAAAAAAGAGGAGAAATAGAGAATGAGTTAAATAAGTAGAAAACTACCTACCAACAAACTAAAATCCAACATACTTCTTTAATAATGCATTCATTAGTATGAAGGTGGTATGTTGTACTAACTCGATGCACCACCCTATACTTATTTAGTAATGTCTCCATGGACCAGTTATAGAGGTGAGTCCCCTTATTACCAATGATTGCTTGAGGCACTTCAAACCCGTAAAAAATATTATGCCTAACAAAATCCCCAACAACTGGAGCGTCATTAGTCGTTGAGCATCATTAGTCCTTGTGCAATAGCCTTTACCCACGTAGAAACATAGTCAACAACAAACAAGATATGTATACAAAACCAAATGAAAAAAGAAATGGACCCACAAAATTAACACCCCACACATAAAAAGTCTCACAATATAACATAGATTCTTGGGTATCTGTTGTCTGCTAATGATGGTCACTCTTGCTTTCTGGCATTGCTCGCATGTAAAGGTAAGGGGTGGAAAAATAGATGCAACAAGATAATTAACAATATCAACTGATCAATGGGTAAGAGGAGTTCACTTGCTCATTCGGAAAGTCATCCTGGATGGGAAATGCATCCTCTGCTCTTGCAATACAACTCAAAAAGACTAATACGAGGTTGTTTACATCGGTTCAATCTATTCGAATCAAATCTTGGAAAAATAACATCCACCTAACCATCCTAAATTTTTAATTTGTCCTTCTTAAAAGAAGCTTTAAAGCAATATGATTAATAAAAACAACTATTCTAAAACCTAACAAATAAGATCTAAACTTATCTAATGCAAAAACAATTGCTAAGAACACTTTCTTACTAGTAGTGTAATTTACCTGTGATGCATCCAAAGTCCTAGATGTATAGAAAATCACATCAGACAACTTACCAACCCGTTATGCCAAGGTTTCCCAGTGCATAGTTAGATACATCACACATTAACTCGAACGTAAGCGTCCAAACTGGCGGCTGAACAATGGATTTAGTAGTTAGAGTCTTCTTGATGGCTTTTAACATCTCTCTCCAAACTCAAATATGGAATCCTTATGCAACAAGTTGGACAACAAAAGCGTTATTTAGCTAAAGTCTTGAATGAATCTACAATAAAAACCTACATGTTTAAGAATATCAAACTTATCCCATGCAACAGGTGTAAGACAAAACTGAAATAACATATACTTTATGCGCTTCCTAGAGACTAATGTGGCATATGACTGTACCATGTTTTACCATGAAATTTCATAATTCAGAATAAGGTTTGTCCTATGCACCTATCAAGCACTTTACTCAAACTACTATCTAAGCATGCATCAAAGGAGAAGCCATAGACACTAAAATTATCCATAAAAACCTCTTTGTAATGCTCAAGTAAATCAACGAAAATACTAATCATGTATCTTTGGAAAGTCCCAAGAGAATTTCATAAATCAACAAACATCCTCTTATAAGCAAAGGTGTAAAAAGGATAAATAAAAGTAATCTTATATTGATCCTTTGGTGCAATACATATTTAGAAATAACCAAATAATCAACTAAGAAACAATAACGTGATTTACCTATCAAGCATTCCAATATTTTATCAATGATTAGTTCAGTCGTCCATAATCAAGGTAAACTCTCCAATTGTTCTCCATCCTACCAGGAATCAACTCATCCTTTTCATTGTTCACATTTGCTAACCCAAATTTCTTTGGTAATGCTTGTATTTGCTCACCCAAATGTTTTCTAATTTAGATATATCAACACAAAACATCCTACCTACACCATCAACTGTCTTGCTTTTCAGTTGGAAAAGTTCACCATAAGTAACCCTCAATTGGTGAAATCACGAACAATGCATTTGAACCATCATCCATGATGGCTAAGTGTGATCTGTGTTATGGAAATATATGATTTGTTGTCTCATGTACAAAAGTGATTTGGTGCCTAAGGCGTTAATGCAACTTGAGAAGTATCAAAACCAAGTGCACCATTTAATTTGAGGATTGGTGTCCCACTAACTAATCAACTAACAACCTCCAACTCTTATTCCAGGTGGTGATCTTGTCAAGGTGCAGAGGGTAGTGGGCATGACCTCAATTCCATCAGTGTTGTTGAGGTTTTTTCACGCATTTGACTAGAAATTTGACCATATGTATGCTAAGAAGACCTTTGTGCACTGGTATGTGAGTAAAGGCAAAAAAGGGTGGATTCTCAGAGGTTGGCAAGAACCTTACTACTCTTGAGAAAGCTTACAAGGAGGTTGATTGAGGAGAATATGGTTGACGTGGGGTGCCATAAAAAACCCTATGGAATACTCTTTGGTTTTTTTATGTATCTGCAATGAATATCTTTCTTCATTATATGTATACATACGCATGTCAAGCTTATTATCTATGTAGCACAAATATTAACATGAACACTAAACACATTTCAACACGTGTAATCTTCAAAATATAGGATATGGAGACACGAATTTATATATTACATTATTATGAATTATATAAATTGATAATCAAAATTCATGAATTCAAAATCAGCTATATAATAAAACAAAAATAAATCTATTTTATCTATCTAAAATCTAAAAAGTGAAAATAAAATATATAACCTAAATATTTATGATTATATATAGGACTTAGTTTTATAATAATAACAGAAACTTATACATTAAGTTTATGGGCTTTTAGAAAATCACTATATTTACCTCTTTTAAAATTATGTTAGAATCATATTAAAAGTTGTTGAATTGTCAAAGACTTGAAAAGATGTCTTTTGATTAAATGTTCACTAATATGTGTGTCAGTGCTCGATACGTGTTAAACACATAAACACACCATTTAAAAAGTGTATAGGAAAGTGAAAAGAAACATATATAATCTAAATATTTCTGATTACATATAAGATTTATTTTTATAATAATGATATAAACTTGTACATTAAGTTTACGAGCTTTTAGAAAATCACTATATTTACCTTTTTTAAATTTGTGTTGAAATCGTATTAGAATTGTTTAATTGTCAAAAACCTAAAAGTATCTTTTGAATTGGACACTCGTAACACATTTTGTACGTACATATGTTAGTAGTCGATACATGCCATTTTAAAAAGTGTGTCCAAGCCATAGGTATAGGGAGTCTCTTCCTTTTTTTTTACATGTTTTCAATTTTGCATGCATGGATGCGTCCCATTGATGCTATCTTTTAGATTTATCCCATTTAACAGATATGACATCATGTAATGATAATAATAGTTATTTTTTTTTAATTTCAATAGAGTCCATATTTGATTTGAGTATATAAAAGAATAGGCCTTTTGATTGCAATTTCGTAGCTTTGGTTTTTTCGTCTGTTTCAAGTTTCTTCTCCCCTTTTATGAATGTTTCTTCTTTGTTGTTGTTGGTTTCTTTTCCTCTATTGTTGGTTTCTTTTTACTTCCCACTTTTTTGAAAATACTTTTAGGCTGAGTTCAAGAGGGGGGGTGAATTGAACTTTACAAAATTTTTGAGTTTATTAAGCAAAAAAAAAAAAATGTTTTAAGCAAAATGAAAGTTTCAAAGAATCTCAACAATCAAGTTAATCAATATATTGCAACACCAGATTTAATCAAGTAAACAACGCAATGCAGAAAAGCTATTGAAAGATTGTGTTGATCCAAACAGTTTTGATAAAATCAAATTGAATTAATTTGAAAAGAACATAATTGATAGAGTTGCACACAGAAAGATTTACGTATAAATTAAGCACATAATATGGTCAATGTTTCAAGTTTGTGATTCTTTGCAAGAGCAAATGGGTTAATCAATGAGCAATGAATTAAGCACTGCAGAAATGAATAAAAGATACAATAACAAAAACTGATGCAGAGGGGAGGGTCAGAGAGAATCCACACAAAGCAGTTTATACTGGTTCACCCTTCCTCAAGGGCTACGTCCAATCTTCCTTGCAACCGTAGCAAGAAAAATTTCATTATGAAGTACTCAATTATACACGCTTACAATCAAAAACACCTCTTGCACCCTGCAAGGTCAATATCACCACTTAATATTCAAGCCTTCACCCTGCAAACTCAATTTTTCAGATTTCATTAATACTAAACCCTATAGTATTACAAATTTGCGATTTGAATAAAAAATATTACAATTTACAGAACACTGAGCAACACTCGAATCAACACAGGTTCAAGAATCATAAGGGTTTTCTTTAGAATAGGTCGTACTAAAACTCTATTCAGCACATAGCAAGCAGTGTTTATTGCATCAGCCCAAATATATTTTGGAAGATTTGTTTCACTTAACAAAGTTCTAGCAATCTCTTTCAATGCTCTATTTTTCTTCTTCACAACCCCATTTTGTTGTGGAGTTCTTGGAGATGAAAAATTATGTTGAATACCAAATTTTTCACAAAACTTTTCAAATCTTTCATTTTGAAATTCTCTCCCATGATTAGTTTTATGGCAGCAATGGTGCAGTTTTTCTCATTTTGGATAATCTTTGCAAGTCTCTTAAAGACATCGAATGCATCATCCTTAGTTACTATGAATAATGTCTGTGTGAACCTAGAAAAATCATCTACAATGACAAGACCATAATAATTACCACCTATACTCATGGTTCTAGAAGGTTCAAACAAGTTCATGTGAAGCAATTCAAGAAGTCTAATTGTTGAAACAAAGTTTTTTCTGTTTAAACGACATTTTGGTTTGCTTTCCCTTTTGACTTGCTTCACAAACTTTGTCCTTTTCAAACTTGAGTTTAGGTAAACCAATTACGAGTTCCTTAGATGCAATTCTATTTAAATGATGCATGTGAATGTGAACAATGCATCTATGTCACAACCAAGTTTCATCACCTTTAGTCAGCAAGCAATTGATTTTAGATTTTATGCAGTTTATGTCTAACATATAAACATTGTTAACTCTTTTACCAACAAGGTGTGTTTGCCTAGAATCTGCATTGGATATGAGGCATATCTCTGGTTGAAATGTGACTTGCAGACCCTTGTTACAACTGTTTAATGCTTAACAGATTGTGTTTTAGGCCTTCAACCAGCAGCACATTTTGTATGATCAGATTGCCTTTGACTCCTATATCACCACAGCCAATTATTTTGCCTCCGTTGTTATCTCTATAAGTGAAAAATTCTCCATGTTTTATAACCAGTCCAGTGAGCAAAGATGCATCCCCTATCATATGCTTGGAACATTCATTGTCCAAGTACCAAAGCTTCTTGTTGGCTGCATCTTTAGTTCGCAAAACAGATTAATGAATAAAGGTTGGTACCCTGTTAACTTTGGGTCAAGAACTGTTATGATCGCATTTTGGTATCCACCTCACTAGGCCATTTGGAACATCAAAGAGTCTAACTCTACAGTTTCTAGCAGAATGACCTTTATGGAAACAATAAAAGCAAGTTTGAAAGGGTGAGTTGTGCTTTTTGCTGTATTTAAAAAAGTTGCTGAATCTTTTGGTTTTCTTTTGAAACTTTGGTTTATATCCAATTCTAGCTTTAACAAACACACAATTTTGGAAACCTAAAACAACATTTAATTTTGCAGTCCCCAAGGCAAGCTATGAAGAGGTTTTCACAAGATATTTTACTTTAGCTTGCAACACCTCACAGTTTTCACACTTGGCTGGTTTGTTGGATTCACCCTCAAGGTTAGAATACTGGAAAATCATGTTTAGGTGTTCAAAATCAGTTTTAACAGTTTCCAGTTCTTCTTCCAGTGAGTGGACTCTCTTTTTCAGCCAATTGTTCAAACCTTTCAACTTATTGTTTGCAAGTGCCAATCTGTTTACTTCATCACTTGTTTCAAAAAAAGCTTGAAGCAAGGTACTGTAGTTTTCTTGATTTAAAGAAATGCTTGAGCTGGCACTACTTACCTCTGATTGCTCTTTAGCCAATAGACACAGATTGATCTTCTTTTCTTCTTCTTTTGATGAAGAGCTGGTTGTTGAATCATTTTCATCCCAAGCTATGTAGGCTCTTTTCCCTTTGCTGGTTTTGTTGAATTTTCTCCTTTCCACATCCTTTTCTTTATGAACCAGATTTGGACATTCCATTTTGATATGTCCTTGTTTTTCACATCCAAAACAAGTGAAGTTAGCAGCATTGGAATTAGTTTTCTTAATATCCCTTTTAGACTGTTGATTCTTCTCTTTTCCCTTCTTCCTTAGGAATTTGCTGAACTTTCTTGTTAGCATGTTGAAGGTTTCAACTTCACTGCCCTCATTGGAATCAATTTCACTTTCTTCTCCCAGGGCAACAGTTTTTTAGTGTTATTCCTCTTGCTTTCCTTTCTCCGTTTTCCTACACCTTGATTTTGTTCATTTCAAGCTCATATTCCTTAAGTTTTCCAAACAGTGCAATTGTGCTCAATGTGGTAAGATCCCTTGTCTCTGATATTGCAGTGACCTTGAGCTGCCAAGATCTATCAAGACACTTCAACACTTTTATGTTGAGTTTTTCCTTGTCAAAGATCTTTCCTAGTCCAATGTGATGATTCACTATATGTGTGAATCTTTTCTACACATCTGCAATGGTTTCAACAACTTGCATTCTAAACAGTTCATACTCCTAAATTAAGGCATGCTTTCTTGCCCTCTTCACATAACTGGTTTCTTCATGAGTTACCTCCAAAATGTCCCACATTTCCTTTGCTGAAGAACATTGAGAGACCCTTAAAAACTCATCTAAGTCCAAAGCTGAAGTTATAATATTCTTAGCCATACAATCAAATTGAGCTTCTCAGAATCACTCCATTCAGACCAAGGCTTATCAACATTTTGACCTTCAATCATAGTTTTAGACACATAAGGATCATTTACAATTGCATCCTATACACCACGATCAAGAGATTCAATGAAAGTTTTCAATCTAATTTTCGAAAAGGGATAATTGACCCTACTGAATAAAAGGAGCTCTGTTTATAGAAGCACCCTCTGCAAAAGGCTGCTTTCCCTAACCATAGGATCAAAACTTGAATAACTTTCAAGACTTAGCTCTTGATACCAATTGAAAATACTTTCAGGATGAGTTCAAGAGGGGGTTGAATTGAACTTTACAAAATTTTTGGGTGCAAAGAAAATGTTTTAAGCAAAATGAAAGTTTTCAAGAATCTCAAAGATCAATGATTTAAGGTGCAACACAGAAAATCAATCAATTTGAACATGAATAAATCGATTTATATTTTGGAAGTTTCAAGAAAATCAAATTTTCACACAATGAGTTCTTGATCGGGAAATGCAGAATCAACAAGTAGTCAATGAATTAAGCAACATCTCGATCAAGTTAATCAATGTATTGCAACACCAGATTTAATCAAGTAAACAACACAATGCAGAAAAGCTATTGAAAGATTGTGTTGATCCAAACAGTTTTGATAAAATCAAACTGAATTAATTTGAAAAGAACAAAATTGACAGAGTTACACATAGAAATATTTACATATGAATTAAGAACAGAATATGGTCAATGTTGCAAGTCTGTGATTCTTTGCAAGAGCAAATGGGTTAATCAATAAGCAATGAATTAAGCATTACAGAAATGAATAAAAGATACGATAACAAAAGCTAATGTAGAGGGAAGGGTCAAAGAGAATCCACACAAAGCAATTTATACTTATTCACCCTTCCTCAAGGGCTACGTCTAATCTTTCTTGCAACCCTAGCAAGAAAATTTTCTCTATGAAATACTCAATTGTACACGCTTACAATCAAAAACACCTCTTGCACCCTACAATATCAATATCACCACTGAATATTCAAGTTTGCGCCCTGCTAACTCAAATTTTCATATTTCACCAATACTAAACCCTATAGTATTACAAATTTGCGATTTGAATCAAAAGATTATAATTTATAAAACACTGAGCAACACTTGAATCAACACAGGTTCAAGATTTAAGTTGCAAAAAACTCCTTAATTTCCAGTAAAGATGAAAGAGTGCAGAATCTTAAAGAACACCAGTGGCACCTTGAAATTCAAGTCTTGAATTCTTGAAAATCAATTCTTTGTTCTTTGAAAAACTAAACTGTTTTTATTTCTCTATATATGTATTCTCATTTTTCTCTCTTGTATATTTTCTTTGTACGTCCAGGTATTTAATACAAAATAATACCAAAACAACTTTTGAAAACAGTTAAGTCAGTTCGAATTCAACGCGCGAATAAATCGATTTGTTAAAAGTAGAATCGATTTACTTTTGTTAAAAACTGAAATTTTAAATGATTATGCTAAAAACCTTTTTACCCAGCTTGATTACTTTAATTTTAAGTTTCATTTAACTATGCCAAAGATTTTCCTGTCAGTTGTGCACATGATCACCTTAACCTTCAATCACACTGACTCACACCCACTTAAAAAATAACTAAGTCTTCTTCTTCATCTTTCATGCTTGGCTTTGCTTCTATCCAAATGCTTGACTTCATCAAATATTGAATCCTGTGACATTTTTCTGGTTTAGGATTTTCCTGTTGTGGTTTCTTGGTCCAGCTCAGTCTAGAGCTTGAAGGTGATTGCATGTAGCTATGTTTTTTTATGGAAGAATAAAATAAATATATAATAGTATAGATATTTAAACCTCTTTAAAAAAATACGCTTTGTTTAAATCACTAGTTTGTTCTAGGTTGGTTCACGTTTTTTCTCCAAATAAACCCTACTCTTGTTTTGTGCCTTTGCCACAGTAGCATTATACTCCTTACATGCCATGTAACTCGTAATTTTCCTATCGGTCTTTTTATTGTAATTTGTTGTTGTGTTGTGTCTTGTTGTTACTACACATATGAAGAGATATTTGTTCTTGCTCTTTCTTGTCCCATGCCCCACTAAAACAACCTTGAAACAGAATGGTATTACATAATTGGTCCTTAGTATTGTGAATGTGGTACCCTTGCCATTGGGACTTTCTTTATTGGCCATTTCTCTTGTAGTCGTCTCAATCCACTCTGGATTATCCAAAATTTATTCCACCGATATCACCATGAACCCTTCCAGACTACACAAAAAGCGTAAGTTCCCTTTTGATTTGTGTCCTTCGTATCTTCATAAATGCTTTATCCTAGGACTAACAACCCACTGATGGTGTGCTATTATCATTTTATAGAAAACTTGTATACAACATAGAAAACCTATAGGCCAACAAGGAGCCAACTTCCTCTATGGGTAGTCAGACATGAATATTGGTATAAGAATACAATACAATATTATTCAAAACACATCTTTCATCTTTTCGTATTACAGTTGTTTGAGGCATTGTATTGGACACTAGTACCATTCAACATATGAAAACAATATCCCTCTTATATTTTGTATTTCATCTATAATCATGCTTCAAGTTGAGCACGACACTAAATATCTCTTACATCTATATTCCCTGCCTATTCCAATGGTTCCAAGCTATATTTTATTTTGTATTTAGTTGTAAACTATGGAAATTCTGAAAATTGGTCAGTTGATGGTTGTGTTGACAAAAGAGACTCCTACCTATTTATCACATAGATTTCATACCCTTTGAGATGTTTCACAGGTAAAGAATAGGAGTGAGATTGTCTTCCTTTTTTTCCTTGCACATTACACACCTTAAGTCTCCCACCCAGACTTCTCTTCTATACAAATTTACTATCTCTCAAAGATCACTTTCCATCCAAAGTACAGTGAATTCAATAGAATCTTCAAACTCCAAAGATATGTGAATGCTTCATTATTTTCACTTACTGAATCCCGTTTCAAAACATTGTATGTTGTTTTAACCTATGAAGCCCATATACGAATATGGACACAGATACGATACGGATACGATAAAATAAAAAATTATAGGACACCGGGACATGGATATATATATATATATATATATATATATATATATATATATATATATATATATATAATATAAAAAAAATATAT
>Ga0099824_1001120_pt1 | contig 36437 bp, 19 predicted proteins | sample SiratrowhiteBW_FD_76837 | JGI IMG/M metagenome (GOLD analysis project Ga0099824, IMG submission 76837) | Root nodule microbial communities of legume samples collected from California, USA - Siratro white BW | ecosystem: Host-associated > Plants > Roots > Nodule | place: USA: California... | reverse complement strand
TTTAAGATTTATTTCAATTTTTTAATTTGAAAAAATAAATTATTATAGGGTGTTGTAGTTAATACTTTTAATGTTTTTTTTAAAAAAAAAAAAATAAAAAAAAAAAAAAATAAAAAAAAAAAAAAAAAAAGAAGATAACCTTAACCTAAATGTTAATTGAAAATAAATAATCCTGAAAAGGAACTAAAATTTCTTAACAGATGCTAGAATAGATGACATGAAGTTTGAAAATCTTTAACAACTGAACATGATCGAATTTTGAGTCTAATGGTTGCTGTCTCATGTTGGTGTTCATTTCTGGGAGTCTCAGACTCAAAACCTTACCTCGATCTCTACCCTTTCCTCTTTCAACTGAACTTCCACCGCCAAACCGAATACTAAGATCAAGATGGCTTTCCATTTCCACTTCCACTCCCACCAAAGCCCCTCCAAATTTGCAGGACCCACAACACTTCATTCGCATTTTCTGCAATGCGAGGCTTCACCAGAACCACTACGAATGCGAGCTTGCATTGGTTTCCGCACTCAAATGTTGTTCCTCCTCCGTTCAGGGTCGCCAACTCCATTCTCTCGCGTTGAAACTCGGACTTCACTCCAATACCTTCATTCAAAACAGCTTGATCAACATGTACGCAAAACGCGGTTCCATTAGTGATGCCCAAATTCTGTTTGAGGCATGTCCCTCGTTGGATCCTGTCTCCTGTAACATTATGGTTTGTGGGTATGTCAAAGCTGGTCAATTGGACAATGCCCGCAAACTCTTTGACATAATGCCTGGCAAAGGTTGTGTCTCCTACACCACCATGATAATGGGTCTTGTCCAAAATGTCTGCTTTCGAGAAGCTCTTGTGGTTTTCAACAACATGAGGTCTGATGGGGTGGTCCCTAATGATTTGACCCTGGTGAATGTGATATATGCTTGCTCACATTTTGGTGAAATTTTGAATTGTCGAATGATTCATGCGCTGGCTATTAAGTTGTTTCTTGAGGGGTTGGTTCTTGTTTCGACGAATTTGATGCGTGCGTACTGTCTTTGTTCGGGTGTAGGGGAAGCAAGAAGGTTGTTTGACAAGATGCCTGAAGTGAATTTGGTCTCGTGGAATGTAATGTTAAATGGGTATGCCAAGGAAGGCCTTGTTGTCATGGCCAGGGAGTTGTTTGAGAGAATTCCTGATAAGGATGTGATTTCTTGGGGCACAATGATTGATGGTTATCTCCTAAGGAATTGTTTGCATGAAGCTTTGGTGATGCATCGTGCAATGCTACGAACTGGGCTTGCTCCTAATGAAATCATGGTTGTGAATTTGGTTTCAGCATGTGGTCGTCTGAATGCAATGGGTGACGGTTGGCAATTGCATGGAATAGTTGTCAAGAAAGGCTTTGACTGTTACAATTTCATACAGACAACCATCATCCATTTTTATGCAGCTTGTGGGATGATGGACCTTGCTTGTTTGCAATTTGAAGTGGGTGTAAAGGATCACCTAGAATCATGGAATGCTCTTGTTTCTGGATTCATAAAAAATGGAATGATAGACCCAGCAAGGAAAATCTTTGAGGAGATGCCTGAAAGAGATGTGTTTTCATGGAGTACCATGATTTCTGGCTACGCACAAACAGACCAGTCTAGAATGGCTCTTGAACTCTTCCAAAAAATGTTAGCCAGTGGGATCAAACCAAACGAAGTTACCATGGTGAGTGTATTCTCTGCAATTGCCACCATAGGCTCATTGAAGGAAGGAAGATGGGCCCACGAATACATGTGTAATGAATCCATTCCATTGAATGACAATTTACGTGCAGCTATAATTGATATGTATTCTAAATGTGGAAGCATCAACAGTGCCTTACAATTTTTCAATCGGAATCGAGACAAAATCTTTTCTGTGTCCCCCTGGAACGCAATCATATGTGGGTTAGCCTCACATGGACATGGAAGTATGTGCTTAGAGGTTTTCTCTGATATGCAGAGGTATAATATTAAACCCAATGCAATTACATTCATAGGAGTCCTTAGTGCTTGTTGCCATGTGGGGCTGGTGGAGCCTGGGCGAAGAATATTTAAAATCATGAAGAGTGTATATAATGTGGAACCAGATATCAAGCACTATGGTTGTATGATTGATCTTTTGGGAAGAGCTGGGCTATTAGAAGAGGCAGAGGAAATGCTAAGGAGCATGCCAATGAAGGCCGACATTGTGATATGGGGAACTTTATTAGCGGCATGTAGAACTCATGGAAATGTCCATATAGGAGAGAGGGCTGCAGAGGGTTTGGCAGGGTTGGCACCATCTCACGGTGGAGGTAAAGTTCTCCTATCAAACATATATGCAGATGCAGGAAGGTGGGAGGATGTATCATCGGTTAGGAGAGTCATGCAGAATCAGAGAATGGAGAGACTGCCTGGTTGTAGTGGTGTTGTTAGATAGCTAAAGGAGTTTCAATTCTTAGATTTTGCTAATTTTAAAGAAAAAGTTGCTGATCTTTCGAGCGAAACCTTTTTTTGAGAATCATCTTGCATTCTGATTTTGTATATTGTTCATAAAACTCTATTAGCTGTGCTTTAATCATACTATTACTTATCATTTATATGAGCCTCGAAATAATTTGTTTGCATGGCAGAAACAAGGGAATACCTGTTCTACATCTGCTACTGGAAATATAGAATGGTCCAGTTTGAGGAAATATAGAGGAGGATTCTGATCCAATTTAATCCATTATATATCTGTTATGTATGATCTACATTTATATGTCTATTAAGATCGTAGGTAGAGTTTATGAATTCTATTTCTGTTTTTTTGGTAATTTCCTTTGTTTCTTTTGATATGTTAAGGATCTATAGAGTTTGAATAGAAGTAAGTGAAACATGATCTTTAAAATTACCATTGGACATTAGCTTATTTTTTCTTGCTCTTTGCACAAGTCTTCTATGTATGTTTGTGTTAATGATATTATTAATCAAAGACACGTATAATCTACCGTCAACACGCAAGCTCAAATTTGAAGGGGTAGATCTGAATAAATTTACCATTGAAATCTCAAGTTCCTGCATATCCTGTATATATGACAGAAGTTGTTTGTACGTAGTGTAGACGAGGCACTGTACAACGATACATAAATATCAGTAACACCCATTTTGATAAGGTTAAAGTGCATGTAAGGATGTGTGAAACAAACTGTTATACAAAAGTTGTCTAAGGTTAAACTTGAAGATTTAGTAGTTTTATTGTGTTGAAATTGAACTTAGGAACAATGTGAATTTGGAAGACTTGTTAGCATGTTACACGTGTATAAAACTGAAGATAAATTGTCTGAAAAAGTGAGTTTGTTGGCAAGTGCATGAAAACATAATTGCTGGATGTTTTGCTTCTTGGGAAGTATGGGGCGAGTGCTTAATTACTAAGAATGTGAATTTGGATGCAGTGTTTAGTCGTTAGAGCTCGTCTTGTTGGCATGAATACAAAACCATATTCGCTGAATGTCCCTTCACTTCATGTGAAGCTTGGGGTGAATGTTTTTGCTGACTTCATGGCAAAACATGGATCTCATTCATCCTTCTACATCTCTCGTTTGCTTTCTCACCTACTGATCTTCACAAGCTTTTGTTAGCTAATGTTCTTATAGTACTATTTTTTTCTTCTGCAATAGAAAAAAACTTTTGTTAGAGATTTCGACAACTAAAAGTATGATTATAGTGATGAATGTAATTGGAAGACAATTCTCATAAGTTAACATATTATATATATTTAGGAAAATTTCTAGTGTTTAAGTGAGCATGTGTTCCATATTACATAAATTACTTTAATACATTCTCGTCACACTGTTAAATAATTAATAAAGTAGAAAATTTTCAAATAGAATCTCATTAAAGATGCACTTGAAATCACAATTAAATTACACTACCAATCTAATCCAGGTTTTCTATTTTTTTTTACTGTCTCAAAATTTTACTGATTTTGATATATTAAAAAAACATTTTAATATAATAAAATAAATAAACAGTCAAAATATTTGCCTAATCATTATCAACACTTTAGAAAGATATTTTCTTTACCTTATACCTTAAGCATTTGCCTAATTATTTTATGTTCTTTGAGTAAGGAATCAGTACAACTATAGTGAAAATATTTTGTAGATATATGTCTATTTCTAGGAAGCTCTTTTAACAATTTTCTTTAAAATTTTAACTTTCCCGGTAAAAATTCGATCTAATACTTGTTTTAGCTACTCTACCTTAAAAAAATTAATTCTTTTACAATTATGTTAAGAAACTAAAAGATCACTTTAAAAAAAAAAACTGTAATAAAACATACATTTAGTCACTAGCATCTGACCTTTAAAAATACTCGTACGTTTTATTCTATTCATTTTAAATCTAATCTTTTAGGGAGATAAGTAAAGTCTATAAAAGAATTGTTTGACAATATTACTTTAATAAAATACTTGTCCAAAGTTCTAAATGACGTGATATTCATTTGAAACGATAGAATGCCCCTATCTTTGTTCTTGTTTCTTCTCCACGAAAACATTACTTTTCTTTTTGCTTTCTCTTTTTATTTACTCCCATGGAGGCTAAATTTTAGTAAGAAAGCAACGTTGGTTTGATGGCTAGAGAAATCTAAATACAGGTAGCTATCGGAAAATGACATTTCATATCTATATGTAGGCAAATTCTATGAACTATCATATACTTTTTTTAGATTAGAGAATACCAAATATATGTAATCATTTAAATGGAAAGTAACAGAAAATGGTGTATTTTTTAAACGTGTAATACTATATTCATTGATAGTTATATTATTTCAAATGGGCACATCAAACTTTAATTTGGTAACTTACTCAACTGTTTGTAAGTGTTTAGAGTTAAGCTGTTTGCATTTTTAATTAATTAATTAAATATAAAATCTTAGTCAAAATGATACTTATATTCTTAAGCAACCCAGACAGCAGCGTGCACGCACCTCTACACGTTACAATCATTCTACGAGACACCTCTCACCACACATTTATTTTGGTGTACCTGTACCCACAATTCGCAGCAAGAAACTAATCTTTCAAAATATTAAAATATTAAAATATTTAAGTTTGAAGATAATTGGATAATGTTTGAAACAGCTTAAACTCCAATGCAGCTGTTTTTGTCTATGCTACGTGCTTGCGAATAATATTTTTATTTCTTAAAAAACTTTTTAAAGAAATAACTTAGTTTTAGTTTGAAATTTGTAGTTTATGATTATTTCTAATAAAAAATTCTTTTCAATTTTATATACCCTATTTTTCGTATAATCGACTTTCTTAGTCTAAACAAAATTAATTATCTTAAAACCATTTTCTGATAAATTTACCTAAATAAAAGAAAACTACTTTTAATTATAATATTATTGCATGTAGTAATAATGAAACAAAATGATATACGTGATGAACAATGCAAAACCAACGCCCCCGGTTTCCTCCTTAACACAGGGACTGAAAAAGACAATGGTAATTGGAATGAAAGTGATTATTATAACCCAAATTTAACGTTTGTAGGAAATTTCTTGCCAACACTAAAACGTGAAAACACAAAATTAGTGACAGTTGATTAATAATGTTTGAGTGTGATATGAGTATGATATGGTCTGAATACACACAATTGAAACGAAATCCTCGTCTTTAGAAAGCAGAACAATGAACCCACATGAACAATTTTCCATGAGCCAACAACATTATTGCTGCCTCAATTAATTAATTAATCTAAGATTCCCCACCAAGCGATAACACTCCAATCCCACTGTACAGCGTACACACACCCCTAATCAAGTAATTAACAACTACTAATCACAATTATGAATATCTTAAACTTTGTTTCTCTACCTTTCTATGTCAAGAGGCGAAAAGTTTTTGCCAACTGGAATAAAGCTCATGGGTTTGCCAACTACAGTTCTCTTTTGCGACTCCACGTCATCACTTTCCTTCTCTATGTCTTCTTCCTCGTTCCCCAATGCAAAATATCGCACCTTTTCGCCGTAGAACTTAACTAAGAATAAGTAGAACGCGACGCCGAAGGCGGTGACTACGACGATGAACCAGCTGAAGAGAATGTTGACGAGGGCCACGGCGCGGTGGAGAGATTGGTGGTCGTGGCATCGGACGACCTGGTGCCCTTCTTCCTCGTTGATGTAGCAGCCTTTGGGGATGAGCCCTGGAGTCCATAGCATGAAGCCCATGACGATGAGCCACAAGCCCTGAAAGAATATGCTGAGGGAACGAACGAAGCTAACCACGAAGCTTTTGGGCATGGGGATTCCTATAACGGCTGTTGAGAAAGAGACGAAGACTAGGAGTTGTAGCATGAAGTGGTACTGCCCTTCGGGTCCACTGTGGTCTGCGGAGTGGAGGTGGAAGAGGAGAAGCTCCTGAGCGAAGGTGATGGATCCGAGGAGTTGAGTGAGGGAGCGTTTGGAGGGGGTGGGGATGCGGTCGAGGAGGACGGCGAAGGCGGCGTAGAGGAGGAAGGTGAGGGAGATGGAGGAGTGTTCGAAGTTGTGGAGGTGGTTGGAGGGGATGGTTCCATCAGGGTCGAAGGGTTGGTGGCGGTCGGGGCCTATGAAGAGTTCCATGGAGATGGAGGCTAAGGAGGCTGCCATGATGAAGAGAAGCTCCAAGTACTTGTTGAATTTGGAGGTGGGGAACCATGGTGGAGCAGTGTAGGAAGAGGGGTTGAGAGCATGGAGCTTGATGTGGCTGAAGAGATGCCAGAGACCAAGGAGCAAGAACCCTAAACCAGGAGCAACATGCCCCACAAGAGTGCCCATAACCTTAACCTAGTATTGTTCTATCTGAGGTTGTTTTCAGTATGAGGCAATTGGTGAGGGAAGGGTGGGGGTTTTAATATCTGTGGTGTGGACTTGACTCACTCTAGAGGGTTCTGAGGGAAAAACAAAAAGTTAAGATTTGAATATTGAGTCCAAGATTGGTGGCTTGGGGAATAAGGGTCAAAGTATGTGTTTGGTTATGAGCTATGAATCAATGAATGAATGAATGAATTATGAGATGACGAGTGGCCTGAGGTGGAGCTGACTGACTTTGTAAATGAATAAAGAAAGCCTTATAAAGAGGAGATTATGAGATGGGATTATGGGATTAGGAAACTTAATTAATATTCTCTTTGGCAGCCCTTGTGATCTTTATCCCTTTAATTATTCATCACATAACATATCATAATATATATGTAAAGTGTAAACACATAAAACTATCGGATTGCACCAGCTCGTGTTACATGTTTCCTATTTAAATAAAGGAAAAAACTATTATGACAACTCATTTTCACTTACTTCCATTTAATAGCTCTATATATTAATAAAACTGTGAATTAAGTTATTTAATTAGAATATAAAACAATTTATTAAATAAAATATTAATAAAAGTGATTGTACGGGGATAGTGTAAGCTTTGATGAATGTGAACATATCATGTTCCCTAAATAAAAAACTGTATCATTTCAATTCTTATAGGATATTCATCACACAAAGTTTGATCTTATAATAGTTTATTATTTTATGTTTAATGCTAATTTTAACACTTTTTTAACAGTTTTAAATTATATTAATATGTATTTTAATTTAAGTATAATTTTATAAATAATAATTATTTTAATGTAGATTTATTTAAATCGTAATATTTCATTAAATTTTATTATTTGTTAAAAATTTAATACAAACATTTTTACTCTCTACCTTTTTTTATGCATTTAATTATGGTAAATTTCATTTTATTTACAATAAATGATTAAATAGAAAATAAAATATAACACTCATACAATAATCAAATTATAAGGGACATTGTTTTGAATAATAATAATAATAAATAAAAATGTTTGAGAAAAAACTAGTTTATAAATCTTAGGTGTATTGTTGAAGATAAAATAAAAAAAAATTAAAATTCTATATTATGTGAAATTTTATTTGTCTCTATAATATCTAGAAAGTTTTTATTACTGTCTTGAACTGTGTATGACGTTTACAGTATTATTATTATTATTGGAAAGATACTTGTTATACTATCTATCCCTTTTTTTATTATGTTTTTTATGATATTTTATAAAGAAAAATATGCATGATAATTAAATATATTATTTATTATATGAGATTATGTTATAATAAAAAAATCGATTATATAAAATCAAATATTCTAAATGCTTATAATTTATTTTTTAACCTTTTTTCCTTTTTAATATTAGTGGTCGTTTATAAAGTTTATCCTATAATTTTAAAACATTATTAAACGTAAAACAACAAAGAATTTATATACCTCTTTATATATTATTTAGATTACTGAATAAATTTATATAAGTGGCACCAAAATTAATGTGGATCCGTGTTATGAAGCTACCTTTTATATTGATCGAGATTCGCATATGTTTTATGTAACTGTAAATTTTACATTAAAAATAATTAAGAGTGTGCTGTTAATATGATTCGTCGCTAATAAACATTGTGCTATATTTTACACTGTTATAAGCAATTTTTTATTCTGGGTTGAATGCGTATTCCCATAAATTATGCTTTTCAGTCATATATATTATTTAAATTAAGCACATTGCTTCCTTGTTTAACATATTTATTGTAACTTTTTTATCCATTTTAGTTATAATTTAAACAAAATAGAAATTCTGCTGTAAAATAATTTGAAAACATAGAAATACTTTACGTAAAGAAAAGGTTTAAAGATCCTAAGCTTGTAGATATTTTTAGTAAAATCTGGCTAGTGGAAAAGCCGAATATCAGCATTATCTTGCTAAATGTGTTTTTGTGCTCTTCAATTAATATTTGTTTGTAATAATATGTTATCCACACCAATTAGAAAACATAGTAATAAAGACATTATGGTTATGAACCTTTGTCATAAAGGAATGGCTCAGAACTTTGGACAAAATTAGAAGCTTGCATTTGTCACTACTTTTTGAACTTTTATAACTCTGCCTAATTAACAACAAACAAAAGGTCACTCGTACGAAAATGACGAAATGCTCCCTCTCTTCATTCTCTACAACTTTATACCTTGTTCCCTCAAACAATAACTAGCCATATGTGCAAATTATCGTTTTATATACATTGTCTATTAGATTGTCAACATTCCACAATCACATCTAAATTAAAGTGATCATAATGGATTAAATTTGACCAAAGTTGACTCAATTAATTTAAAACATAGCATATGCCGACTCAACATAACACTTACTTCTTTTTAATTTTCTTTTCATTTCAATTTTAAAATATTTTGAAATAAATATATGCACAACTTAGTGACCCATCCCACATATTCATTTTGCCTCAAATTGTTTCCACGTTATTATTACCTTTACGTCAAGTCAAAATTCCTTGATTCAATTAAGGCTACAGATGAAGTTGTAAGGTATGAAAAAAAATAAAGAAAAAGTTATATATATAAGAAGTTACATGAGACTCTCTAACCCATCAACAATATGATAACAAATTGAAAGAATAACTAATTATATATATTTTTTTGTTTAAAGTTTAAGATTTAGAATTTAAATTCAAAATGTTTTTATTTAGACTGTAATATAAGATTAATAGTAAGTTAAACAACAATCAAATTATCGGAGTAGATATCTGTCACAGAGTATAAAACACAAATTTTAATTAGGCACTCAAATTATCAAAGTAAATCTTTACAACAAACCCTAAACATAAATTTCTTTTCAATTAAGAGTGAATAAAGCCATTTCATTTTAGCAAGAGTCACAACAATACTCTTATATTTAGAATACTAAAATACAAAATTGGATAAAAAATAAATATAATAACCACTATCCAAAATCATCTTAGACAATGCAAGAGGATTTATTTAACTTTTTCATTAGGTAAAATGGTAATTTCCCTTTTTTTTTCTTTTATATGAGAATAGACGAGGAAACATCTACGTGCTGGAAGAATGAGGAAACCATAAACGTGCAGGAAGAAAGAGCACGTGTTTCATTAAGTGTGAGTTCGAATATAATATTACAATTTATGTCACATATTTGTCTAAAAATATATTCATCAATTTCGTTTTTTTTTTATCAGCACATTCATCAACCTCCTTAAAATTGAAACTGCCTCTTCACACTCTTTCATCTTTTTAAAGAGGAAGAAAATTAAGTATATCATTTTGTTATTAAAAAAAGACACCAAATTCCCCTTCTAATGTTGTTACTTCTGTATTTAACAAACGAAACATCTTAGTTTAGATAAAATCACACTTTCTGACTCAACATTGTCGAATTTGTGTGCAGGAATAAAAGAACAGTACCAAAAAAATAATAATTTTAGTTAAATTTTCATACTTGAGAAATTAATTTGTAACTCTCATAAAAGAGGATTAGGGAATCTTCTCTTCTCTCATGGATCTAACATTTTTTGAGGAATTGAAGAAAGAATATTTAAATTTGAAGAAGACTTGGTCTAGAGTTTTGACCAGCCATTACTGTTAGAGATGGGTAATGCTGACCAACTTTTGTTTTTGTTCTTGTCTTTCTCAAAAACTCATCATCAACCACGTAATACAAGATAAAATCGCTTTACTAACCCTTTTTTATGTAAAGAAGAAAAAAAAATATATGCATGAATGGATGTGACTTCAATTGTATTTTATGCATTTAATTTAATTTTTAATTAGCTACAACTATTTCCATACTAATATACCAATTAATGTTTCTCTGTAACCCGTGTGTTTGCTAAGTCGCCACTAATTAAGTTATTTTTAATAATTTATAAGAATAATCTTTGTGGAAAATCAATTACAAGGATATTCTAGTATAAACATTATCATAAACACTTTTAAAAATATTTTTTTATTAAAATTAATTTATAGAAAAGTATATTATTTTTTCCAAATTTTTATGTTGGTTTATGTTTGAATTACTCATTTTTAATTCTTCTATGCTATTAGTTTTCTTTATTGCTTTCTGAATAATTTATTTGAATATTATTTATTTAAAAAATATCCTTTTAAATTTATTAATTATTTTATTTACTAATTTTATCAAACGTTTTTCAATTCAATTATATAAGTTATAATTCAATTCAATTCTAACTTATTTTAAGTTTTAACTAGTTTATAAGCTTTCAACTAACTTTAAGTGTATTTCGCAAACTACTTCGATAGCTTATAAATTATATTAAAATTAATTTCAATTAATTAAGTTAATGGATCGTAAACACCTATAGAGAGAATGGAGTTTGTACCAGCTGGCGTTTTTTTGTCTACACAAGTGAAAATTAGGGTTTCAATTTTTAAACATACAAGCTAGAGAAAATATATATTGAAAATGATTTTTGATAAAGTGGCTTAATGTTAGGTATTCAAGTGTGAATCTAAGTCTCATATTGGGTAGAAATGAGAAAGTTGAGCAACATATAAGAAAGAAGACCTGCAAACCCAATATTTTAAAGTTTTAGGTTGAAGGTGGTGTCATTTCCTTATATGTCGGTCATGTCTCATTGTTTGAGATCTCCTCGGTATTTTTCCTCGGATTCTTTCAACAAGTGGTATCAGAGCTGATGGTTTGATCCTATATCGAAAGTCTTCTTGATGGAGGTTTCAGGCAAGTATGTCCCGTATAAGGTGTGTGAACGGCAGTACAAGTGAGGGATCATGAGTAATGTACTCAGTTTTGAGAATGTTTCCGTTCGGGAGAGAGTGTATCAATGTGGAGGATGCTTCCGTTCAAGGAGGTATTTATCAATGTGGAGGAGAGACTCTCACTTGAGGAAGAGAACGACGGTACAAGTGAAGGGTCATGAGTAATTGTACTCGGGTTTGAGAATGTTTCCGTTTGAGGGAGTGTATCAATATGGAGGAGAGGCTCTCACTTGAGAGAGAGATTATTAGGTTTCAAGTGTGAGTATAAGTTTTATGTATAAGAAAGAAGATTCGTAAATTCAAATTTGGTTTGAAAATGGTATCATTCTCTTATATATTGACTCATATCTAATTGTTTGAGATCTTTCCTATGTTTTTTCTCAAATTCTCCAAACACTTAAAATGATAAAAAGAATTAAAAAATAAAAACATATTATTTTATTATTTATCTGAAGAAGCGAAGACTCTGAATTTCCAAATCACATTTTTATTTCATCTCTGTTGAAGAAATAGAAAACGGTCCAAATTGGCCGTTGTCTAATTCCACAATATAATAGTTCAGGGGATTACGCAACAATTAATATGGAAAATAAAATTTACAGAGAAGGTTTCTAGAATGGAAAAATGTTAGCATATTCAACCTCTCAAATAATTTTCTATCTCATTGAAACAACTATTTTTCTAGAAAAATGTACAATAACTGTTCCATCTTACTAAAAATGTCTTCACGTGCAACTTGTTGTTGGTGATTGAAACTTGCTGCCATGTTTATCCTTCAGCCCAAAACTATGATAAGCAACAATAAAATATATTTATTTTGTATGCTAATTTACTAGAAACTATAATATTAATCCAACTTAGTGTATTGCAATTTACAAGCCTTAATAATTTAAATACGAATTTAAATTAAATATATGACTTTTTTACTTGAAAACTTCGACTTCTCATTTATATCAATGCTTTGTCCAAATTGAAATTATTAATTAACTTATTTTTTATTCTTCTACGCGTTTCAATTTTTCATGAAAAGAAAAAACACATTTCAATTTCCGCATTTTTCAAAAATGTCTACAATGGTTACTTGAACCTTTTGAACTCGTAAAACTATACATGATTTGCCTACATGCAAGGGAGTTAATCACGTTAACAGAACACATTTTTGACTACTTTTTAAAGGATGGAACTTACATGTGGTTGTCCTGTTTTAGATCTCGTGCAGTGTGTGGATTTGTTTTCAGAAAATAAAATAACATCTTTAAAGTATTTTTATTTTCATGCAAAATTTATTTCTGTATTATATGGATAGTAAAAACTTCGGTAAAACTATCTATACAATTTAAGATATTAAAAAAAAATCATATTACCCAACACACCTCTTATTCATATTAGGAGAGAAAAAATAAAAATTCAAACTAATTTATCACACTTGATATTTTTCCTAAATAATATTCGCTTACTTGCACTAAAATAAAACAAATACAACAATACTTAGAAAATTGTAAAATAAGTTTAAAGTTGTTTGAACTTAATATAAACATTTCTCAACTTTTCAACAAATCAAACATCATTATACCCCTATATTAAATTTATGACATGAATATATTGTTTTTAGCTCCAATTAGTTACTCAAAGTTCAAGTTCAAAACAAAAAATAACATTAATTCATTCATAATTTTACCAAATTCATAATTTCATTAATTTCTACTTTAAACATCGGTATTAATTCTAAAACATTTCTAACTAGTCTGGTTGAAAACCAACTACCTCGAATTTATAAGCAATACATCAACATCATAATAAAAAAAATTCAATCATTTATAAAAATTAAACTCCATGTCGCTACAAATCTAGATCAAGTGACATTAATTTCATAACTTAGATGTAATATGCATACTTACCAACCCATATATGTAATAGAAAAAAAAATTATATATCCTAGGAAATAAAAAGCTTACTTTAAAACAATATTTGATCAATTTAAATTATTCTAAAGTATTAACATTTTCTCCTCCGTGCGATGTTTCCAAATTTATTTTTTAAAAGAGTATAACAATAATATATTCCTTGCACTTTTCTTTACCTATTTTACCTCTCATTTATTACTTAATTGCACTAGGCAGTTGAACTAGGGGAAGATCCACCACCATTATCAACACCTATTTTCAATCTCTTCCAATACATTGTAATTATTTCATAATTTTATGATAAAGCATCATACTTTATTTAAATAATTATTAAAAACATGAAATATTATATATAAAGAAAAACATTAATATATGATAAAATACAAATCAAATTTACGTTTGACTTGAAAAATAAAAAAGTGGACAGTTCTTTCCACTTGTTTTAAAAAAAATTGATTAAATTATAATTTAGATCCCATATTTTTTTAAAATTTTAGAAAATTCACAACTTCATTTAGAAAATCCACTAGTTTTATTTATTTTATCTTTTATATCTTAATCAATTAGACTAATTTTGTGATGTTTCAAGTGAATGTTAGGTCCAAGATTAAATTGATCTAGAATATAAGAAATAAGCTTATTCAAAATTAAGATTGAACCAAAATTATTAATTTTCTAAAATGAAAGGATTAAATCACAAAAAAATATAAAGAAACGAAAATCGCTAATCAATTGTTAAAAGAGTATATTTGTTGGCATGCGCACTAACTAATAATAAAAAAATAAAGGCAAAAGACAAATTATAAAAAAATTGGACGATCACAAATAAAGCCTATTTTTTAAGAAAAAATTAGAAACTAAAATAGAAGATGAATAAAATATAAAAACAAAAAGTATATTTGAATAAATATAGTAAAATTTGGTACTAAACTTTTCCATATATATAAACTGTGTGTGATTCCTTGAAAATAATTGTTAGAGGGGACAATACCATTTTAATTAATACACGTAATGAAAAAAAAAAAATACATAAACACAGTGAGAGATTAATGTAAATGTACTATACTAATGTAATAGTAATAATTAATAATAAAGAATGAAAGAATGAAATCAATTTTGAAAATGTGGAAAATCAACTTAATGGGAGGAATTAAATGGTTTTAGTAACTATCAACAAATTTGGTAACTGAAGGAGACGATTTGAATTCCGAAAGCATCAAAATCGGAGCCCTAAAACGAGAGTGCAACACAGCGTTCCGACCCGAATCCAAACAAAACCTAACCATGTAAGATCCAAGCTGAACAAGAGGATCCAGAGAAACAACCAAGAAACAATCCAAACCTCCATGGCGATCATGACGAGGAAGCGGCGCCGCATGATGGTGGAAGCGGCGGCAGCGGTCACGGTGACGGCCGTCCTGCCGGAGGATCTGATGATCGAGATCCTGGCTAGGGTTAAGGTTAGCAACCCCTTGCAACTGAGGTGCGTGTGCAAGCGGTGGAAATCGTTGGTGGTGGATCCCCAATTCGTGAAGAAGCACCTCCAGAAATCGTTCTCGGACATCACGGATCTCGCCTCCAAAGCCATGGAGGACATGAACGCGTTTCAGTTGCAGCTCAATTACGCCCCAGCATTGGCGGAACAACAAGAAGATGAAGATGAAGGTGAGGAAGGAGAAGAAGAAGAAGACGAGGAGGAGGAGGAAGAAGAAGACCCACATTCTTTGGTGAACGAGTTGGCTCAGTTGGATAACATGTTGGTGGTGGTTCGTTCTCTCAAAGGGAGTTTAGAAACGATCAAGGTTGATGTGCAAGCCATCAAGGAGAGAGTTAAGTGTCTTCAGAGTTTTCTTCAAATTTATCTCAAGACAAGAGCTTCTTCTTCTTCTTCATTTTCTTCTCCTTCTTCTCCTTCTTCTAATTCACACTCTATGTGATTCTCCCTTTTATTTTTCTGTTTAGTTTTCTAAATTTTGCAACTGTTGATCTATAAATAACTTCACATGGTTGCTTCTTTTTGTTTTTGAAAAAGAAAGTGATTTGAAATCACAATGCAAGTAAAGTGGGAGTAAATTATTTGGGGGTTTTGATGCCATTGTTTGTGTTGAGAGATGGGTAATGAGAAATTAGTCTTTTTTATTTGTTTATCTGCTTAGTTTGTTGAATGTGAAGAAAAGAACAAGGTTTGCTTCCTAACATGACTGCATTGTCTTCTTCTTGCTTGAACAAACAACACATTACACAGCCACTCATACTCTGTGATTCAACATGAATTTTAAATTATTTTGTTTCTGCACTAATTCTGAAGCCAGGGGGGTCTATGCTAGAAATGATTTTTCTAATGTTTTCACATGCATTATTAATAATTTGAATGGTTGATGTGATAAATCATGGCAAATAATGTGTCATTGTTGCTACCTGCATGGTAGGATTTAAATCATGGCTTTATATTTTATCCGCAGCAACATTTGCACATGTTCAAACTCTACTTTCTACAATTTGTTTTCATTCTGCTTTGAAAAGGAACATCAACTCTAATAAACAATTTTGTCTCCACCAATCAGAACATACAAGGTACAAAAAGTTAACCAACCTCTGGGTATATCATCTTCACTGTCCATTGAGTTTTTGATACTTACTGTGGGATGATTTTTTTATGGTTCCATTATAAACTATAGCACATGCAAAGATTTGTGTAATATTAAACAATTTATTTGCTTAATGTAAAGTGAGAAATGTGTGTACTGTAAGAAAATAAGATGTTATCTTTTGTTTATTCTAAAAAAATTGCTATATGTAAAGGTGCTCTAATTAAAATCAGTTTTACTACCTTTTTTAAATGCTTTTGTTTATTTTAAAGAAGTCAAATTTAAAGGCGATGCCACAAAAAAAAAGTTCTACACATTTATAATGGCACAAAGAACACTAGCAAATTAGATTAAACTAGATATACTTTGAAGGATAAAATATACTATTTTATTAATTTAATTGCATGTATAAAAGATTTTAAAATCAGTTATATAGAAACACTGTTACTTTAATTATCTGTAATTAGTTTACTTTATCCATTGAAATACAGTACTACTCTTGCTTCAAAAAAGACGAGTCCTAAAATTAAAATATAGAATAAAATAGAATAAGCTTTAGAATATATATATATATATATATATATATATATGAACTGCTTTTTCAATTTCAGTATAAATAACCTAATTTATTTTATATTTGCATATTCACAGGTACCGACTTTTGATTTCCAAACAAAGTTATTTTTCATCACGTTTAAGGTTCGAACTCCGTACTAGAAATAACAATAAAGAAAACAAATGGTAAAATTTCTAATTGAACCGTGGTTAAACTAATATTACTAATTACATTATATAAAATAACGTTAGAGAAATATATGATAATTTAATAATACTAAAAGCTAAAATAACATATTATATAAGTTTTTAACATTAAAAGTGCTCATACAAATAAAATATTTCATAATATTCAAATTTAAAGTTCAAGCATACATAATATTTTTTGGAAATAATAAATTCTTAAACTTTCATTCTAACGAAAAATTAAAATTACATCTAAATAATATTTTTTAAAAGGCATTAAACCACTGTAAATCGATCTTTTAGATTTTTTTTATCAATCTACCACTTTTTCACGTCAATATTAGTTTTATGGTTCAAAAGGATCGACACTAATATGGTTCACAAATGTGTGGTTGGTCTAGTTACAACGTAGTTTAGAACTAACATAACGTTATGTCGGAAAACATGTATCTCTAGCAATGGTGAGATGAGGCTGATACCAATGCCAACTGAAATTGGTTGTAGTTAAACCATATCTGCTTAGATTAATGTTATGGATACAAAATTTTCCGTTCTAATACGTGGTACATATCAAACAAAACTGTTAATTCAAAATACTGCACAACTTTATAAACATGAAAGTTAACTAATGTACAAGTCATCCTAACAGGCGAGGGTGCCCTGAGAACAGAGAAAATGTTGATTTAGATTCCAGTGTCAATTATGAGCTCGGCTGCAGCACCCATTGTGCCTACCCCACCAACACCCAACAGAGCAAGAGCAAGCTCCTCCTCGTTCAACTGCCTCAACCCTTTGCTCAGTCTCTTCAACACATGCACATCCACTTCCAGCACCCAGTTAGGCGTGCAATCTACCATCAAACTCACAAAACCTGACACATAGGCACGCCAAGTAGCTGAATCACAGCCTAGTGATATCTTACCATCAAGTGCACTGGCCAAAAACTCCATGTGGGTACCCAAAACCTTTGGACGTCGCTTTGAAGCTGAGGATGACGAATCAACTCCCCAAGCAAAAGCACCACAGAGAACTGCAAAGTAAGCAAGCGCATATCCACCAAGCATCGCAACCATTCCACCAGACTTTTCTTCCTGGTCAAATCTCTGAACAGATATAAACCAGGACGGCAAAGTTTCTTTTATTAATAATTGAACCAGCATCAACCCTCCTGATATCCACACTAAAGAGGCCCCAAGGGCAGCAGCAAGCTTCACCCGAGTCATTGAGGCCGCGAGTGAAGCCTGTCCATATTTTATGCCATCTTTGGTTGCTTTCAACTTTTCCAATCGCTCCCTTAGCAACCCACTGCATACAATTTCCCTCACAGAGTGCATTAAGATGGAAACAATTTCTTCTGTTAAGAAAACAATATCTCTGATTGACCGATAAGCACGTAAATAGAGGATTCCTGGAGCAACAGGGCAAAGCCCTCCGCATAAATGGTACTTAAATCCATGTCCAAGTAGGGCTCCAACACCACCATTGCATGAGATAGGAGAGGTATTCGTACCAAGGGTAGCTGTGAAGCAACTTTTTAGAAGTTGAACTACCGCATCACTGTTGTGAAGGAAGACAGTTCTAGATGCTGAGAAGATAAGGAAGTCACTCCAACGTTTTGCCTTTAGGGTCCACAAGGAAGCCACGATTGGCATGCAAGGCCATGGACAACCTGCAGCGAGGCTCTCCAATGTTTGGCCTGCCAAATTAAGAAAACGCTCCGATGCCTTATCAACTTTGTAGGTTATGGTAAGGCTTGTGAAGGCAGCCAAGGGCAATGGAAGCGTGGCAGGAGAGCTGTCTCCTATGAAAACGACGACCATTGGTCACAATACTAATGAACAAATTAATAATAACGTTGGGAGACAAAGAAATATGGAGGAAGACATTAGCTAAACGGCAGTCGGTATCAATAGTCATTAAAGCAGTGTAAAAGACAAACTTAATAGAAATAATTGTAATGAAATACGAGTTAAAATTGTAATTTTTTTCTCTGCTGAAAATGCATTAGTAGTCGGAATCTTAAAAAAGTTTATACAATTTAGGGTCATAACAATGAGAAAACCTGAAGCAAGGCTAGGCACATCAACACCAGTTGCAGCCAAAATTTTCCTAATCTGTCCCTCAACGTTCAGCAGATTTGCGGCGGGGCTAGGCCAGTCTGTTCCATTCATATATACAGGTTTCCAAACTCCTCTAGTTACTTCAGCAGAGAAGTAACTTATTATGGTTGCCAGAGAGGCAGGAAGAAAATCAGCTAAATCTTTAAGCCCTGATATTAAGAAAAGCATTTTGGTATTACTCCATTGTTGTATACATCAAGGAGCATATACACAAACAAGAATTTGGTTGCAATTGCTATATTTAGAGGTAAAATACATGACCAAGAATTTTGAGACTGACTGAGATACTTTCAAAGTATGCTAACACTCAGTTAGATTTTCTTTCGTAATTTAGAAATCACAAGTTGAACAAGCTATTTGGTGCGTTCCATTGGATTTTATCCGATCAAACACACATACCTGTTGCCAACTCACGTGGAGACAATCTTCCATGAGCACAAGCTGTAAGAGCAGCATCAACTACAAAGGGAATGGCTTCAAGAATATCCCAAGCAGGCAACTTTGGCCCTATAGAAGCATCTTCATTTGCAGGTCCAGAAGAGCTACTGCTTCCAGATGTAATAGTAGTTTGGCTTCCTCTATTAATCTTTCTGAACATCATATTTAGAAGCCCCTCAACAATCTGATGAAATGGGGTTCCATGGACAAGACCTGAGAGTGTTGAGGCTATACATGCTTGATGCTGCCGATACCACACTTTTAATTTTGGAAAGGAGTCAACAAATACAGAATTTGGCGATGATAAACTTGCTATTTCTGAGAGTCTCCTCCTGTTACGATCTTTGTGGATGTTACCAGCTGACATTAAGTGGGAATTCCGTACCAATAGTAGGTATTCAGGAGTTAATTGAGAACCAACGGTAGGTACATCTCCAATTCCATATTCAAGAGGAGGACGATTAAATCTCCATAACTTTAAAAGAAGAATAAATGCATTTGAAAACACAGCATGGGCAGATATTTCTTCCCCTGATGTTAGTGTCCATGAGATATTTGGCACACATGACCCAAATACTTCACAGATTGGCATCAATGAACACGCAAGCTGTGGAACCTGGTTGGAGAATTGGGAAAAGCATGAATTCAAATTATCATAATAATAACAATCCTAGCTTGTGTATAAATACAAGGGTCGTGTACAAGGTAAACATTATATAAGGCATAAACAATAAATTTTCCGACTGAATATTTCTTAATTAGTTTCCTTTTGACCTATGTATAGCAAAAAACGTGGACCCAAGCCTGCAGCTATGTTTAGTAATAGGCCAGATGCCGCCGGCGGAGAACATTAGCAAGTAACCAAGTAGAAAGGGGTTAAAATTTAGGAATTGAATCAAACTTACCAAGCCATGCAACGAAAATATTTGAACACAGTCAACAGATGCGATTCCAACAAAGAGTACATTAAGTATTGGAGCGTAATTAATCAAATAGTTGTTTCCTTCAGTGTTTTCTGCAGGAACTGGCGGAGACAACAACCTAAGAATGAAATGTACAGTGTGTTCCTGCAATAAGTAGAGATCCAAATTCTATCAAGATGGGAAGTTGGTTCGAGATCCAAATTCTACTGAGCAAATTATTGGAGTTTTTATATGCTCTACTGTCTAACTCTTCATTACCTGTATATTCCAGCCACGAATTAGGGATGCCCCGCAAAGAATCGCAGCAGCAGATATCTTTTCATCTTCTGATCCCCCAATTGCAATTTCAAAAATTTTCTCCAGTTCTGCTAAGCTTCCATCAAATCCAGGAGCGTAAATTCAGTTGCTTTACCTTTTGGTAAATTTACAAAAAAGAGCATCTGACATACCTGGCTTCAGGAAAGAAAAAGAAAAACTGAAGACCAGGCAATGAAATTTTATTTAGTAATTTATATTCTACCCACTTATAGTCATTCTTGTTATGTTATAAATTCAGTTTACCATTAATTATTGTTGAATTTAGTAAATTATCTCATGTTTCAGTATGTTAATTTGTCCTGACAGATGCATTAAACGTGAGAATACTTGATGACTCAAATGATAGAAAACAAATTTACATAGAGGTCGTGCCATTTGAAAAAGTTTGACATTTTCAGTTGCCAGGATTACTTTTATACATGTTTATGACTGAGTGTTTAAAAAATAAACAATTCCAAAAAAAATAGCTTGGTCGAGGTCATAGCAGTGTGGCTATGGGCCTACAAAGAGGGAGCAAAAAAAATATTGTACAGAAACACTTTTGCCAAAATTAGAACATAGGAGGTTACAACATGTAAATAAGCCAATTGACTGAATAAGCCAAAATAAGATCATACCTTGTAGCAGGACTTGAAACCAAAGCATTAACCATCACTGAAGTAAGTGGAGCTCCCTTCATAAATGATGACCAGCCAGGTACTTGAGCTGGCATACACTGAGGTATTTGATTGATACGTCCATTTGCATAACCTGGCCATAAGTATGCAGACGTGTCCAGTAGATTGCGTGCAATGCAAGCCTCAACTATCAGATGCCGCATGTTTCCAGCTGAAAAGGAAGAAATATTTGAATTAATTTAAGTTTATACACACACATGCAAAATTACAAACAAGAAATTCAGTAAAATTATTACAATTTAGGAAAATGAAACCATTAAAATGGTCAAATTAGATCTATTAAAATGAAACCATACATTGACTGCTCTTTGAATCTTGTTACTTGTACGGCAACTAGAAGAAGTTCCTTAAAAAGAAATAATTTTACCAACAATTCCAAGCTTCTTTAATTTTATCTTCGCAAAAATCTTTAGCTTCTGAATGGAGTCTCATGCAAAGAATATATGTTCTTCCAAAATAAACTAAAAAATATGAAATGCAGAATCAATAAATTATGGAAAAAGTGAGTTGCTATACGTTAAATTTGATGGAATACAGGAACGGGGCCAGCCTTAGAGAGGGGATTATGATTTTACACAATTCAACAACGGAATAATTTTCTTATTAGAATCTTTAGCTAAAAAAACTTTATACAGTCAATTGTTTTTGCTTACTACAATAAAAGGAAAATATAGAACTAGTCCAACAGATATTGTAGAAATCATACTCACTGATATATATTCTCACTAGTGTCTTAAATCGCTCATAATAATTTGCAAAGGATGACATAGGATTATTCTGTGTTCAAGGATCTTCATCATTTTTTAATGGGTACTCTGAGAATATTGACTAGTCCTTTTGACAATGTTCATTATGTAGACATGTTGATTTACTTAAAATAGATAACAGAAATTACCTCGGCAGCAATCACAAACATTATCATACACATCTTTGGTTGTTATCGTTCATCTCAGCATGTAAAATATAAGACATGCTTTTTCAAATTTGGAAGAAAATCACACAGAATCTGAAAATTGCAAACAACACCCTTAATAATGCATTGCTATAATTTAGACAAAAGTTGTCCTAACTCTTGAAGATTCATATACAAATTTCTGATTGGCACTGAAAGCAGTATCACTTACAACAATCAACTGGCATCTCCGTCATGTTGAGGCAGTCAAAATATGCACTCCCTATTGTGATGCCAGAAACAAACAGCATTGCTTTTGCGGCAGCTTGATTTGCAGCAGCAACAACAGACTGAGGTGGAGCAAGCAAGCTTTGATAATCACCCAATACCTGGAGACTCGAGACTAAATCATTGCGACATTTTCCTGGAATTTTTTTCCCTTTCCAGCAATCAAAGGGACCACTGTCCACTTCATCAACTGCTATCCGATCCTCCTCCTCCTCCTCAATAAGATTGCCAACAACAAGAGGTATGATACACAAGAGCATGCATAAGCGAGTATCAAGATGGGGCATTGGGCCATCGATAGGATCTCTTTCCTGTAAGGAAAACAATACTTAAAAATTAGAGGAGTATACTACTTATGAAAATTCCTTAACTACAAAGTGCAATTGGATAACATATATTTAAAACTACAACTTCACAAGAAACAAATCAAGTTGCAGAGAAACATTTATACCCTCTGAACAAGTCGAAGGGTCGCTAACCAAAGGCCTAGAAAAGTGTCATGCCAAGAGGTGCCATTTATTGCTCGCAATGTCTTTACCAAACCTACACCATCAAATTCATATGACAAGTACCTAAATTAAAGATGAAAAGGTAATATCCACTATTTCGGTCAAATTCCAATAGTTATTCTCAGTCTTACCACTAATTGTTTCAACAGCACTTGTTGCACTAACTTGATAGCCATCCATAGAATCCTCCAGCACCAGATCAAGAGGAATCCAGAGGGCAGAATGACTTGCACCATGACATAATGAGGCAGAAGAAGAAAGATATTCAAAAGACATAACTGTTTGGAACTTTTGCTGTGAATTTGTTTTGTATTCCCGAGACAGGACCATACAAGAATCTGAAGACAATTGCAGAAGTGCCTCAGGGCTTAGAGTTCTTGATTTTCTCAATGCTAATGAATTTGCAGCTAGCAGCTGCAGCCGCTGAGTGAAACAAAGCCAATGTGCAGGCCTGATAAAACAGAAGATATAGGTTAAGCAATTACCAACAACAATAACCAAGCCTAATCCCATAAGATGTGATACATCATTGAAAACAAAGCCAGATAAAATCACTACACTATAATTGTGTAATATATAATTTCATGGATACTTTTGGAATGAAATGACAAATAGAAAATGATATGCCAAATCCGATTTATAGGAAATTTTGGACTGAACATATATGTTCTGATTGACAATGTTAACAGGAAAAGTTGACAGCAAATACTGAGAACAGGTATAAAAATAGCAAATACTTACAAATTTTGGCGAGCCAAGTAAAGAATCCTTGAAGATATTTTATCCTGCAAAAACTTTCCAATCATCTCAACAGCCATAAGTGTATTAACATTTTGCAATTTCTCATGATGTTCAGTCTTTTTATCACTATAATTATCAAGCCTATCCAGTTCCATGTCATGATATAGCGCAGCCCATCTAGACTTTTTGTCAGGAGTAAATTCCAGCAAGCCTTCATCATCTAATGATGCATCAAGCAACTGCCAAACAATTGAAAAAAGAAATTCAACCACCAGAATGCCAGGCTCACTTTGTGACACGCCAAAAATGTTGGAAAGATGAAGAACACCATCTATAGATTTCATGACCCTGTCCATAGTATAAGCAGAAGAATTAACAAAAAACCAAAGCACAGCGCCAGACACAATAGCCTACTAAAATTCACAGCTCATATCTATCTCAACTATTTACTTTTACGAATCAAGAATTTAGGGGACCATATCAAGCTACATTATTTACAGCTTAGAAAATATTTCACAGAGATGTTAAACCTCACAGTATGTGTAACTTGAAAATTGTAAATAACATGAAGCAAATATTTATTCAAAAAGAAGAATTACATCAACAAAAGCTTACTTACTTTTGATAATCCGGTCTGTTTATCTGAGATTTAAGTTCAAAAGCATGTCTTTTGAGGAGTTCCAAGTATAGCCTATACGCTGCAGGCTGGACATGTCTACACGGAATAACCCTGCCAAAAAGAATAAAGATATACGATATATTAACACACGGAAACAACAATACTTTGGGGAACACAGGCGTATAGATGTTGTTCCAAACTCTTGCAGAAAAACAAGTCACTATCTAACACCAACCTGTAATAATTAATAAAAATAAATAAAACTATAAAATCCGTAGTCTATTGTTCATGATGCATTGTCAACAAAACAAGCTAAAGCTATGGATCAAAATGCTGGACAATGAACGGAAATCATGAGCAAAAGATGAAGGCCACAAAGATGAGGATGCCACAATTGATGAGTGAGCATATCTAAATAGGCAAAAGTAAGAATGTGATTAACAGGGAGAAGGTTGAAGTGGCTTGTGAAGAGAAAAGGAATTATGGAAAACCATTTAAGATGGTTTGGCTACGAAGGAAGAGGACCTACACAAACAATTTCAGATTATGCTACGTTGAATAAGAAAAACGGAGACAAAAACAGACACGATGATAGACTATTAAGAAGTGTTTGGGTACACAGGACTCCGCGAATCTATGACACAGAGAATATATGCTAAAATCCATGCAGTTAACCCCACACAGCAGCAGCAGGAGGCATGGTCGTTTTTGTTAAGAGAAATTAATACACAACGAAAATCAATAAAAAAAAAAATGTCAGATGGTTATGACTCGGAAGCCTAAAAATGGAAAAAGCAAAAAAACAAAAACAAAAACAAAAAAAACAGAGGATATATTATCTCTGTAAGAACAATTAACTTCAAGAAGAAAAACATCACTAATAATTAGCTTCTAACAAATAAAAAAATCCACTCGTAAGGCAAAGACTGCACCATCGATGATTTTCACGGCATCAATAACAGTAACCGGAGGTTCATAATTACATCCATTTATTATTTTCCAGGAGCATCCAAGCCAGATCCAATAAGTGAAGTACAAACAAAACAGTAACAGAAAGTAGTTACGGCGACAGAAGAGAAGGGTGGCAGAGTAATTAATTAAGAAAAGAATATGAAGAAGAAAGAGGTGGACGAACAGCGAACAGAGGAGAACAGGAAAATCGGAATTCCTAAGAATTAAATTGAAACAGGAAGATGAGAAGGACCTGACAGAAAGGAGAGCGAGGAGAAGCACGGGAGGAACGATCTGAAGCGCCAATGCCTTCTCGAGAAACTTCCAGAGAATAGGGACATTGTTGTCCCAGCAAATGTAAGAGACGAGAAAGTGAGCAAGTTCGACGGAGGGAAGAGCCTCTCCGGCGGAGTTCAAATTGGAATACATCTGAACGGCCCAGAGCAGAGGATCACTCCCCTTCAGCTGCGCCGCCTTCGTCATCTCCGCCACGCCCTCCATCGCCACAATCTCACTTCACCTCTCTCCCACCATACATACATACACAAATCACTAACCACACACAAAGACTCCTTCTCCCTCCCTATTCGTCACCCTTCACACTATGCAAATGCAATGCTCTGCTTTGGATTTTGTCTTTTAAGTCAAACCACCCAGGGGCGTTTCGGGAATTTCGCCTTCGGGTATCTAGTTCCTCGGGGATCGTGACAAAAAAGTAAACGCATATGCAAAACAACACACCTTTCGGGTTCGCACTTTGCACTGCCCTTGCTCCCATGCTGCGTGTCGTTTGATTAACAAAATTCATAATCCTAGCAATTATTATATATAAAAGAGGATTAAAATTATTGATACTTGATTATTTTGATTATTCAACTGATATTTTTTAAAAAATTTAAAACACTAAATCGACTGATATATATAATGCCAGTTTTATTAATTGTTTTAGTGCATTACCCTTGATATCATTGTATAGAATATGTTTGGTAAAGGCCCTTCATGAAAGGTATCTAATCTATCAGTACTTTTGTTGTCTCCATATATTTGTAATGGACATGGCATTAAGATTTTGCTAAAGTTAAACATATGTACTTGGTTATTTGTTTTTCGTTTCTTTTGGGAAAATTTTGTTTCAATTAAATAGTTTTTTTTTAGTTGGTAAGCTTAATTTTAAGTGAAGTGTATCTTTTTAAATGAACAGTATCCATTAGACTGTGTATTAATTAAGCCATGTGAAGTTATAGGTTGTTGCCTAGGATTAATTAAGTCTTACTATACCTTGGAAACAGCCATAGCAGAGGTAACATGTGAGTTAGTAAAATAAATATTATATATTGATGAGGTCATGATTTGAGTAAGCTGGATTCATTATTCATGTCCAAAATGTCTAACTGAAATGATGTTACGTTGTCCTAAAAGGGCTGGATGGGAATTTTCTTCCTTAGTGCAACATTTTGAATTTGAGAATGGTACATGGCCTACTCATGCTTGAACAATTATGGGGTAAGGGTATCATGCTAGAGCAGTTGATTTGTTATTTTGTCAATGAATCATTAACTCCAAAATGGGACAACCCAGCCCTTTGGAAACAAAATAAAATACATGAAATTGGATGAATATTTTGGTGGATTGGACAAGGGGGCATGACCTAGTTCAGTTGGTGGGAGTTTGGAATTTATTATTCCTAGAATTGTTATGATTTTTGTTTGAGGGTGAAGTTTTGGTTGAGGGGGCTTTCTAAACTAAAGTGGTTAGGTTAGGTAGAGATGATGACATGGTGGCTGTGTTATCCGCACCACAGAAAGTGGGTCCAGAACATCAAGTGGTTGGGTTTGAGTAAAGGTGAGTGTGAAAGGGTTGCTTCTTTATGCCCACTCTTGAATTGAGATAAGAAGGGAAACTCTAATGTCCATCTTCAATCATTCACCAGTAGAAAATGTGGTCTCTCAGTTACTCTTTCTCCATTTGAGAAATATCTGTGTCTGGCTTTTGTGCTTTTGAATGGGACATGTTGGTAGGTGAGGACTAGTGCCTTGATCAGTTAGCACTTAGCAGCTTTATTGGCCTTTGTATGGGACCACCATGCCATGTGGTTCGATACCATCCAAACAAATAAGCTAGTACTGATTCAGAGAAGAAAGAAAAAAGTTGTGTTTTTGGTAACCAGTAGTTGAGGAGAAAGAAGTAGTCATGTGTAGTGAATTTGGAAAGAAATTACAAATGAGAGCATAATTTATAGCATCTTTGTATTTCCGTTACCTTAGAGGACATATTTTCTAGAAGAAGTTATAACTTGTAAGTTATAGCTTAACATGTGGTTGTATATGGCATCTTTATAAGGTAATTTATTTATAGAAATTTTGAAATGTTTTTCAATAAATATATTATTTGGGATAAAAAAAAATTAAAAGAAATTGAAATTTTATGATTTTATTAGAATAATTGGATTACTTAAAATTAAAAAGAAATAAAAAATTATCTAAAATGTAAAAATATGAAATTATTTATATTCTCAAATACATATTTTGGTCTTTGTAGTTTGGGTTAATCTAGACCCGAGCTGATTCGGCTCAACATGAACCCACGTAAATTTGGCTTGACCTGATATGAGATTGACCCAACTTAGTTTGACATGGTCTCGATCAAATATGTTGACTCAACACGAGTTCAATTTGACTTGATCAAACTTGACCCAATTTGTCTTGGTCCTACCTAGAATCAACCTGATTGAAGTTGGATCTAACCAAACTTGATTTGATATGGCTTAACCTGACTTGGTTTAACATTGTGGTCCCCTACTTAAATGAATAAGAACCTGTTACAACTTGAATAAATGTAGTCTTGTCCTTATTCAACTCAACCTAAACTTAAATTGACTAGACTTAACCTACCTCTTAATGGACTCAACTTGACTTGTGTCTAGGCCAACTCCTTTTAATGTGGCCTAAATGAATTAACTTGACCTCACATGAGTTTGATTCAATTTAATATTTTATAATTTGAAATAATCTTGTTTAAGGTAAATTGGAAAAAAAGATTTTGTAAATATAAAATAAAAGAAAAGTCTTGACAACAAAAAAACATCAATCAGTACCAAAAATTATTAATATTAATATTTAAAATTTTTAACAATTATATTGATATTTAAATATTTTTTAAAATTTGGTGTAATTGAATAATTTATCTAAATAAATAAAATTAAAATTTACTAAATTTAAATTGTCTTATCCAAAAAAATATTTAAAAATGAACAATTTAAAAAGAGATCAATTAAAATACAATTGAATGGCTTAAAATTTGTAAAATTTCTTATCTAAATATTTATAGATATTATATAATATTTAAATCTACTTTTTACATATGCGTTATATGTAAATTCTAGAGACAATTGTATTTAAATGAGATGGGATAAGGGTGAACAAGAAGGTTTTTCGCATGACCATTTCTCCTTGAAATTTTGTCAAATACAGGATGTGAACAGTCTTCCTATCTTAAGTTTTCAGCGTTGCCAACTCAGGAAAGGGACAAATTTTATTGCACGTACAATATTGATCACATCTTCGGCCAAATTTTTATGCTTGACGCAAATGAAAGATAGAAGTTACATCAAGTAAGAAATCCACACCCAATATAAGTGGGTATTTTGAGATGAATTAATGTGGCATTTTGTTGTATTCTTGGGCTGTAAAATTTCCATGGATAGGGGTTTAAACTAGGTTTTCAAGACAAAGTGATTGGAAGTGAAGAATAGGTGTAAATCTAGTAAGATAAAAAATTTGGTGAGACGGTTCATATGATGCTTAACTGCACCACCATCTCAACGTCACAGTTGGTATGATCTGATTTGAAGGTGAGACAAATTGGATTAGATAATAGATAGATGACGTAAAAGAAGGGGCATGGCATGGCATGGACATAGAATAATTTAATCTTCATGATTCCTAGTCCCTAAGGAACATATAAAACAAAATATTCTGATATATGAATTCTTTTAACCTCTTAATCCGTTAAGATCCATTAGATATGGCTTTGGAATGAACCTTGATACCTAAGCCATGACGGCAAACGCAAGCAAGGAAGCATAACTGAGAGAAGTCGAATGTATTCCAATTTAATATATGTCAAAAAATCCATTGGCCTTGAGGAAGATAGTGGCTCACCTAAAGTAAAACTTGGAATCTGATCAATTAGGCTTGAAGATATGATTTTGGTGGCAATACCAACCAAAAAATGGGAGAGAAAAAGGATATTGATTGATTGGGTCAGCTTCTTTGTTCAGAAGTTTGGTTGTATATGATTGGTTGTATATTATTGTGACAGAGAAATGAAGAAAAATATAACGTTTATAAAAAATTGGATAATATAAGAAATGCTAGTCACATACTTCTTAGCATTTTTTTTAATAAATTATTTATTATTAAGATTTTATTGAAACTAGTAATATTATTTTGTACCAAAATAGGTGATTTATAATGTAGGACTTTTTTTAATTTACTAAAAAAAATGTTACGATGATTCAATGATATAAATATCGTAAATTTTTTAGGCTGATTATTTGAATTGATATAAAATATATTTATTATTATGGATAAAATTCATTCGTCATACCAAATATTTATATGTATATCTATATGTTGGTTGAAATAATAATTGACATAGAAAGACTCACCTCATTATGGATTCATTCTTCATCTTTGTTGTTGAAATCATTCTTGAATTTGCTACTTCTTTATTTACCGCAAAGCTATGCCATCTTTGCTTATTTCTTAAAAACACACTAGTAAAAAAAACGTTTTTTAATATTAGTTGTGGAGAATATTTTATATCGATTTCAGAACCGACGTAGATGCAAATAATATAGAAAGTCTTAAAATTTTTAATTCGGTTCTATTAACCCACGTAGTAGTATATTCATATATTATATCGATTGGTAAATAAATTACCGACATAAAATATCAATCCTAATAGTGTTCAGGAAGAGATACTATGTAGGTTGTGACTTCCAACCGCCGACGTAATAGGTTAGGATCCCACAACCAACATAATATCTCTATTTAAAAAAATCAAAATTTTCTAGAATTTTTTTATAAATGTCTAATACATACAAGGAAACATCGTAACAATTTCCAAAAATTTTTGACAAGTATAGATAAACGAAATAAAAAAAATGTGAAAAATACTAAACAAATAAAAAATAAATAGTAAATAGTAAATAATGAAATTTTGAAAAAACAGATTGTGTCCGGATCTCTTTCGGTTATTGCCCAAAGGCTTCGTGACGTCGTTTCGAGCAACTTTCATTTTTAGAAAGTCCCAACTGATATAATATGGGATACATACTATGTCGGTCATACTACGTTAGTTGGGACCTTCCTACCGATGTAGTATCTTCAACGCCATTACAAAATTTTCAAATTTTGAATTTTTATTTTTTCAATCTTTTTTTACGTCGGTTATGAGTGTCAACTGACGTAATATAGGTTACATACTACGTCGGTTGGGACTTCTAACTGACATAGTATCTTCAGCGCTATTACAAAGTTTTTAAATTTTAAATTTTTATTTCTTCAGTCTTTTATACGTTGGTTATGTGTAACAGTCCAAAAATTCTATAACATATGCAATCAAACTCTTATAAATAAACAAAATATATATTCCAAATCATAAAATATTTAATACATGAAAGATAAATAAAAGAAGAAATAAGAAGAAAAGAAAAGAAGAACAAAACAAAACAAAACAAAAATTATTTTAGCTTGGGCGAAAATAATTTCGTCCGAGCGAAAATCCACCTCCCCCGAGCTAGAAAGATGTCGCTTGAGCGAAAACAGTCCAGAGAGCACTCCTAATTTTTTCCTGAGCGAAAATACTCTCGCCTGGGTGAAAACACTCTAGAGAGCATCTTATTTTGTTTACGAAGGTCTTGCTCAGGCGAGCTTCATCTCGCTCAAGCGAGACTTGCAGAGTGAACTTTTCTGCAAAAGTCGCTTGAGCGAGATTCTTCTGCTTGAGCAAGACTATCTAAAAATGTTCTCAATTAAACTAACTTTTGTATGCTAAGTATTACCATCCATTTAAGGTTCAAAATACTACATAAAGTATTCAGGTACATCAAACTTATCTACGACTATCTACATGACAAAAAAAGTGACCATTCCAAAACATATATACAGGTATATACAAGATAAAAGGAACATCAGTTTAAGGGCATATCATCTTTAAGGTGCTCCAAAACCTGCATCTGCACCTGCTCGTGTACATAGTACAGTCATCACATTCATACAACAACATGAAAAGCAAGGGTAAGCTTGTAAACTTGAAAGTTTATAACATACTAACTACATGCAAATAGAACTGGGTAACTTAGTCATAAGAATTTCTTTAAAGTCTAGCATATCAAGTTTCAATACAGGTTTTCCTTTTTCATTTCAAATACTCATGTCAAACATCATACATAAAGGTCTCACATGGACCACATCAATACACATAGGTCACACATAGACCCATCATCTTTTGAAAGACCCATTAAGTATGCCCCTACCAGAGACTAACATCTAATCCAATACCCAGGACTTACATTCAGTAATTCTAAGAGAAAGGACTAATCCAATACCCAAGACTTAGACTGTCATTCGAATCTAAGAGAAAGGATCAGAGTAAGCTCAAACATCCAATACCAAGTCTCACTAGCGGTCCCAGTGTGTATGAACTCCCTCACAGCTTCTCACCACCTGATATCTTAGTCTATGTGACTTAGATCATCAGTGAAACTAGAGGATCTCTGTTAAACACAGACGTGTTATATTTAATGTACACAAACGAGCATAACTCATACATTATCCCAAATGTATGACATCAATTCATCATTCACATCAATACTCATTCAATCTACAAATCATATTATACAAGTATCTTTCCATCATCAAAACAATACTTAATTACTCAAAACAGTTAAGTTAATCACGCTAAGTCAAAACAAACAATCAAATTCATTCAATGCTTAAGGACCAGTTAGACCTGCAAGAAAGACTTGAGCACTAATAATGACATATTCAAATCTTCTGTCCTATAGGTCTATTTAAAGTAACTAACTAGTGTAAAAATAAGTTACTAGCTTCCCTTATCTCAGACAACGATCCTCTACCATTTCTTCCAATCAGGCAATAACCCTGGTCCAACTTTAGAGATCTAGAACAAGTTTTTCAAATAACACCAACTTTTAGTATTACCTTAATCAAGTTGAGAGGAACACTTTTCTCAACTGTACCCATCAATATTGATGACAAAAACTTAACAAAAAAACAGAGAACAAGAGATCTTTAGAGCAAATATGAACTTACTCTGTTTGAGATTCTGATCAGTTTAAAATGATCCTAAGATCCTTAGCTACTGTAGGACTTGATCAGGATTTGAAATAGATGGAATATGAAGGGTGAAAATCAAGAGAGAAGGAGGAAAGAGTTATGGAGGTTAAAAGGTAGGATAGAGTAAGAGAGAGAGAGAAAAAAAAAAGTGAAAAAGGGGTGCTTTGTTTTGTTCTTATCCCTACGAAAGTGGGGTTACATTATGAGTGTCAATCAACATAGAATATAATATATTATATCAGATTTGAGTTAATCGACATAGTATCTCTTCAAATATTTAAAAAATATTACTGTATTTTTTTTTTATTTATGTTTGATTTTGTATTAACTAATGTATTATTCTATTATAAAATGTATTTTTTTCCTAGTGACAGATCTATTAAACTGATAGTCAGACCTAGTTTGGTTTTAAGAATTAGAAGCTTTGTTTTGCCTCTTCTCTTTAAATATTGAAGTTTAATTCTCTTTCTTTGGGATGTTTATCTTCTCTTCTCATCATTAAGTTTATCTTTTTATGTCTTTTCATTTTAATTCTTTGAATCTCCCTAAGATATTTGCATTACTTGATTATAGTTTTATATATTGTATTATTATATGTGTGTAGTTTGAGAATCTTATAAAGTGAATAGCGCTTGGCATTATATTTAACGTATAAGCTTATTTATTATATATATATATATATATATATATATATATATATATAATATGTATTTATTATTTTTCTTAATCTATGTACAAATCTTAAAATTTAGATAAATTGGGATCCATTAATTTAGTACTTCTTCGTCTCCTTATAATAAGGCACCTTTTAGACATGGTTGATTCTTTCTATACGTTTTATAATTTCTATACAATTTTAAATTAATTTTCCTTCTTTACTCTATTAAATATTATGAGTATTAGTGTTTTGTATTAATGAATAATGACAAGATAATTTTAAAATTTATTAATAATGTAATTTGGAATATATATTTAAAAAAACAACTTAATTGTTTTTATTGGTCTGTGTAAGTTATAAGTATTTTATATTAAGGACAATAGGGAGTAATATAATAAGCCCTGTTTATATTAAAAGGAACATGTTATACTGGTTAGGGTATTAATTTCGTGGTATTTGCAATATTGAGAACGAACTTAATCCTTAGATGAGAAAGTAAATCTAAAACATTAAAGCATGGCATTTTTAAAACCCTTATATAAATATACAAAACATTTTTGTCCAATGATTAAGTATTGTAAGGGTTCATGAGTGTTATAAATTTTTTTAATATGCTGAAAGTCAATCGTTTATTCTGTAAGAGAACTGTGGAGAGTGTGAGCTGTCTAAAACGGAAGGCATGTTAAAGAAAAGACAATGTTTCCTCGATTTCTTTGAGAAATCATAGAAAAAAGGTATCATTAGTTTGTTAGGATAAACGTTGAAAGAAAAAGGTTAACAATTACATGCAAAAACCATAAAAGCTAATATAATTCAATCTTAAATGATACTACAATTTTCTTTCAAGAGTTTATCAATTTTATTGATAACTTTCATTTGAAAAATTAGTGAATCTTTTTGGTGAAATATATTACATAAGTTTTAATCCATATACATAATACATTAAATACTTTTATATCAATACAAAATTATATATATATATATATAATTGAAATGTATTAAATATTAAAAATGTTATATATTAAAGTCCATGAGCATGGGCAGAGTTTGGTGATATTTTAGGGGGGGGGACAACATGTGCCTATGTCACGCCATTCAATGATGTGGTTAGCATAAAAGCAACTCCTAACAAAGCCCCTAAGACTTTTCATTTCATTGTCTATTCTATTCAAATTTAAGTGAAAGCTAAAAAAAACTATTCATAAATGTCAATGACTCTCTTACACATAATATAAAACCAACAAAACTCCAAATAATTAAGATACAATTAAGTTTGTAGTTATACAAGTAAAGTAGCATTTATTTTTATTTGGGTGTATGAAAAGTTATTAGAGAAACATTAAACTTACTTTGACGTTTTAACGTTTTATAGATTTGAAAATTTACTTTTTAGCTTTTGGACCACGAAAGAAAGAAGAACAAAAAATCCACGACCATTGAAGGAAAAGTGAAGTATAAACATTAGTCACGTTGAGTTATATCAGTTTAGATGAAAATAAATTTATTTGTAATTAATTTTAATACACGTTGGGTGTTTAATGTTTGAAACATTACAGTTGTGTTTTGTTTAAAAAAATAGCAATTATTGAAAGTACTTTTGTTTTGGATTATCCATTGATTTATCCTACTATATGTACTTGGTTTGACTTTTCGTGTTTAGAATGGACATTAGGCATTATTGGGTGCCAAAATTGTTGTCCACATTAAGCTGAGATTAGGAAGGTGTAGGTTTGTTTAACTAATGTAGCTTATAAATTGTAATTATTAGATTAAAGAAGAGAAGTAGCAACTAATCCAAATACTGAAGCTAGATTAGAGTGTTGGACCCCAAAAAACAAATAATTGCAATTCATACTTTGTACGTGCTTATGCAGTTGAGAATTTCTTTAGATGCCTAATAAATCTAGCCCCATTATCATGACTAATCAACTACAAGTACAACAATTGGACGAGTATCTTTTCAATAGATATTTTTTATTCTAAAAATTATGGTATTGATATTTTTTCGAATTCTAATATTCTTTTAGCGGAACTCGATAACTAAATTTATTTTTATCGATAATTGTGTTAACAAATTTTACCAGAGAAAATATGTCAATTTATAATAAAAGTAACTTTTATTTTACAAATTTATTTTGTAAGGACAAATTATGTTTAAAGTTACTTTTTAATATAATATTAGAATTTATTATAACAAAATTTATTATGTTATTCACTATTAAACCGTACATAAATATTTATATTTAAGTTCGATATGTACATATATCAATTTAAAAAATGATATGTTTAAGATTTTACATAAATTAAAAATAAGATCATGATAAATAAATCTTTACTTTAAAATTTAGTTTTATAAAGATTAATTACATTTAAACTTACTTTTTGATAATTTATTTAAATATTTTCAAAATAAATATTTAAATATTTTTTTACACATAATGTAGAAGTAGGACAGACATAATTAATTAAATTGACATGTTCTTTTAAAAGTAGGATAAACAAAATTAATTGAAGTGACCTCTGTTTTTAATTCTTGATGCTAAATGATAATTAAATTGACATGTTCTTTTAAAAGTAGGACAAACTAAATTAATTGAACTGACCTCTTTTTCTAATTCTTGATATAGATGATATATTTAAACCTTATTGTGAATATTGTGCATAAAAAAATATTTATGAAAAATATAAATATTTATTATTGTGACTTAAGTATATATTAAATTGAAGTGTTTTTATGGAAGTATATATTAATTTGAAATTACAATAGTAGCATATATATCTTAGTTTTTAAACCTTCTATCCGTTAGAGTTATTGCAAAATAACAAAAAAAGAAATATCTAATAACCTACAGCACAATCTGTTAGCGCAGTTTGAGATTTTTTCGAATGCAGTTTCGGAAGCTTTAAACGTGGAGTCATGATCTTTGCCACATTTTAAACGTTGTCAACCACCTTGTGAATGTTGGGAGCAACCACTTGGGCGTGGATGGTGGAGGCCGTTTTGCACTACTCCTTCAAAGCCCAAAACCTCTCACTTCCAACTCCTATAAATAGGAGACCTCCCCCATTCCGAAAAACACACAA
>Ga0099824_1001119_pt1 | contig 36443 bp, 16 predicted proteins | sample SiratrowhiteBW_FD_76837 | JGI IMG/M metagenome (GOLD analysis project Ga0099824, IMG submission 76837) | Root nodule microbial communities of legume samples collected from California, USA - Siratro white BW | ecosystem: Host-associated > Plants > Roots > Nodule | place: USA: California... | reverse complement strand
TTTAAAACTAAATTTGTTCTACTTTAGAGTTAAATTCATAATCTTTTGTTAAAAGGGTAACTATGGTTCTATTGTACCATTTTACAATTATGATACTTATTTTGATATTTATTTATCTATTTAGACCTTTATACTTTTTTATTATGGTATTAATAATATTCACTTCAAATTTAAATTTATTATTTGAATTTAATATATAAAATTTAAATTATCTAAACTATTCTCTCTATATATAAATATAAAAGTAAGTAATAATTATATATATATATATATATGGAAATAAAAAATAGATATGATTCAATTAAATATAGATCATTGAAAAAAATAAACATAATTGATAACAAAGTTTCTTTTGCAAAATGATATAAAATAATAATCAATTTTTATCTTTATCATCTTTATCAATAATATTGTTTTTTTTTAATCGTCTGTTAAATCAATATTTGCATCATCACTTCCTTCGTCATTGTCGTCATCAATAACTTTCACAGACATAATTAGATTTACATTAGTTGCAGTTTGAGTAAAGTCATTTCTATGTAAATGAAATTGAGTCAATGTCTTAGCTTTCTTGACACACCTCATTTGTATCTTCCTTTGACATATCATTTTCACTATTTACATATTACCTGTGACAATACTTTTATTTGTCACTAATATTATTTACAATAGTGACAAATTTTAAAAAATGTCACAAATATTATTTATAATAGTGACAAAATTAAAAAAAAAAAAGTCACAATATTTATACTAAAAATTACACATTATAAATAATTACTAAAAAAATAAATAATAAAATTAGTTTTCTTATAATAAGAACATAATTAATATAAAATTTATTAAATATTTATAGATGAATATTTATTTATTTTTAGTTATTTGTTATTAATGACAAATTAGTAATTATTAATTACCGTGTTGAAATTGTTTCAACATTAACAATGTTATAAATTTGGATAGTTAATAGTGCATTTATAAATTATCACATGATAAAATTATTTTTCTTTTAATAAAAATATAATTGATAAAAAATTATTTAATGCATATAAATTAATAATGATTATATAACATAAAATATAATATAATTATATTTTTAATTATTATATTACTAACAATTTAAAAAAAATACTAATTTTGTCTTACTTTAGAGTTGAACCCATAACCTTTTGTTAAAAAATTAACTATGATTCCACTGTGCCATTTTACATGTGAATCTGGTCCACAAGCCAAGTGGAATAATTCTTGTGCAACATCCTCTAGTAGTTTATAAAACTTAGATGTTTTTTCATTCATCATATTATACTTTGAACTTGTTGTATACCTTGTTTCCTTGCTTTCTTTGGCGTCTTCAACATTAATACAATCTCAATATCACGTAACATACTTTGAATCTCATCACTATAATTTTTCTTGTCATCATCTTCATAATATTCCTTCGCTACTTCTCTATGAAGATCCCATATAACATAATCTCTTTTTATCCTAATTGTGATCAAGTGCTCATATATGATTCTTTTAGATTGAAATATATTATTGTTGCACTTTTTGCACGGACATCGTATTAACTTTCCTTCCTTAAGATTGGTAAATGCAAATTCAATAAAGTCTATAACTCCTTTTTCATATGAAGGTTGTGTTCTATCAGTTATTTGCATCCAACTTTTATCTAATCCCATACCTATTAAAGAAAAATATTATTATTAACAATATGAGAAATTCCACAACTAGATGTGTTAAAGTGCAAATGAAAACATATATTTAAAAAACATGAAATAAAAATTAATGAATGCTCTTACTGAGAATAAGCGTGAATCGTCTGAGGTAGAAACGAGCTTCAAGATTTGAAAAATGGTCACCGAGTTGTTCAGAAATACTGAGTAGAGATCTTCCTATAGAAGATCTTCACAGAGAAATTTAATTAAGAGTACGATATGAGTACCCAACGAGAAAGATGAAGTGAATATTGGATAATAAATATATAAGTTTTTGAATTTATTTTAAAATTCTTAAAGATAAGTTTGTTATTTTCATTCAGTCAGTTATAACCAAATTAATTATCATGTATATATTATTTGTAAATAATTATTTTACATATATATTAATAGTGAATAACATATTTAAAATAAAATAAGAGAAAGATATTACTTTATTAGAATATATATAAAAAATATATATATCTTATTTATTAAGATTCATTAGAACAACATAAATATTGGAGTATATATTGGAGGAATATATCTTCTAGATCTTAATAAATTTTAGCTCATACCCTCTACAAAGATTTTAATGATATTAAAAAATTGTGATAATTTCGTTGAATAATCTTTATCCACTTCTATCCTTTTTTATTATATCAAATTATGTTTTTTTATATTTAAAAAATCAATATAATTATACTTCAAATTTTAATTTATTAAATTAAATTAATAAATATAATTCTATATTAATAAATTAATTAATATAAAATAAATTTTTTTGGCCCATTACTTTATGCTCAAAGAAATCTTAACAAAACTTTTGCCCCTCTCAAATTTCAGCTTTCTAATTGACACCTCCACAAAATTTTTTCCACTTTTAGTTTTTCACATATTGCGCCCTCCAATCTAACGAGATATTCAAAAAAATTTTGCCTCTTTGAATTTTACATATACATCCCAATTTAATTGTTCTAAAATATAAAACCCAACTCGAGCCTCGTCCTACATTGTTTCCAAATCGAAAACTGAGGGCTTGATAACCTCGTTCTACATTGTTCCAAATTGAAAAATGAAGGCTTGATTTTGACACTGCAATGAAGCCTTCGTTTCACAAAATTTTCAACCAACTCTTTTCCTAAAACAAAGCACTGAAACCGTGACTACTAGCAATCTCGCATGTCACATCCACTAATGTGAGATGTGTTTTATCCTGCTCAATCTGAATTTGTAGATGAAAAAGTATCATTTCTTCGTTTTCTTCCTAAAAGCTGGTGTCTTGTAGCTTGTAGCAATAAAAGGGTATTTGTGGCATTTCTTGATTAATTATAATTTTATCTTTTCTTCTTATTTTTTATTTTAACATGACTTGGGATCGCTTCCTCGTGCTGGACCATTTTGTTAGGATAAGAGAAGAATAGCAGAAGTAATTCCTTGAATACATGTTGGGCGGTGAGGTCTTACCCAACCCACCCATGCCTACAATAGAAAGTATAGATAGCTTGTTGTTGCTGCTCAAAACTTCAATTCCTAGGGCTTAAGCTTGTTCTAACGCGTGCTTCCTACATAGTTTTGTTATGCTGCTTCATCTAATTCAGCAACCATCTTCACTGTTCTGTCTACAAGGTTAATCTGAGTAATGAATAAATAAATAGAAAATGTTCTATTTTGTAAAGATTGTATTGTTTAGCTGCGTTGATAATTGAACTCGCAATTTGTGCCCAACGTATGTTTTTGTTATCTAGTTCTGTATTTTGACATGTTATATAAAAGGGATAGATAAGAGATAGGTGTTGTAAAAGGGATAGATAAAAAATAGGTGTTGTAAAAGGGACATATAAAAAAATAGGTGCTATACATATTTGTTGACCATTGAAATTTTCTGATTTGTTATTATAAAATCTTATGTTATGATATGTGACAAATAGTATCTAAAAGGATAGATGAAAACAGTGGTGTTATATAAAGTTATTGGTTATTGAGATTTATTTAGGTTATTATTATAAAAGATTAAATAATTCTGCACTTCTATATTTTACTTATAAATTTGGTTACAAGATTGCTTCTTAGCAAAGAGACGTTGTTTTCTTTTTTTAGTCATTTTTCTCTTTGCTTCAATGAGGAGCTTCAAAACCTTGTTTATATAAGTTTTCATTGTATCACTCAGTGGAGCAGAAAAATTTGAATATGTAATACATCAGGTTTGCTCCTCTCCTTTTCTTTCCTATCTTATTATTACTATTATTATATATATATATATATATATATATATATATATATATATTACGGTTGGTTTTTGTTTTCTAATCCACCGTCTAGTTTGCACAATCTGTAAGTTGCAATCTGTAAGTTTGCACAAATTAGGTGTACATATAGTCTGAATTTGATTGCAACTTATAGATTATGCAAACTAGACGATGGATTAGAAAACAAAAACCAACAGTAATATATATATATATATATATATTGTCTTGCAAATTCCAACAAAAGTTGTATAATATGTCAAAGAATAGGTATGTTTATATTATAATATTCCTGGTTCATGGGAAGCAAGCAAGCGAGGTGAGCTATATTTTTCTGCAGATAAAGCACTATAGGGTGAATTTGAAAAATGTGGGTGAAGTATATCATAAGAAATTTCACGAGCACCTGTCCCATTGGTGAAACATTTTAAATTTGTATTGGGAACAAAACCAAATCACTCACAAGATATAGAAAGTATGTCAATAATGAAAAGAAGTGTAGAGAGACAACTTGTTCAAAGTCAAATGGAGGATGCACAAAAGAGAGCAAATGATTTAGAGTTAGAAATGCAAACTTTGACCAACGTTATTCAAAAGAAAGAAGAGACCAACCTTCAACTTCAAAGTGAATTGCAGTCTCAACGTCAACTAATCAAAATGGAGATGAGACATCAAATGGCTACTTTATTAGGAAGTTTATCGTTTAGCACTTCAAATGCTCCATCAAACAAAGTAAGTTGTATTATTATTTATTCTTTTATTAATATTTCTATATCTTTACATTTTTAAATTATTATTAATTTTTTTATTCATATTCGTGATTTATTTTATTTATTTTCCAGGATCAAAATCCTTGAAGATAATATGGACAATGTTTATTGCTCTTTAATAGTAAAAGTAGTTCTAAGGTTACCCGAAGGTTTAGTACATATTAGCCTTCTTGTAGTGTCATTTTGTATTGTGATGGAGATAGGTTATTGTTGTAGCTCTATTATAGGTGTAGGGCACATTTGTGGTTATGGTTGTTTTGCATCTCATTCTTTTGTGGTTGTTGTTTCTTTCAATGCTGAACTTATATTTGTTATTTGTGTATAACGGTTGAGATATCTGTCGCAATTGGGATCACGATGGGGCGATCAAAAAATTATTTTAAAATATATTTATTTAGAGATTTCGAGTTTCCACCATAGCTTATTAAGAAAAACCATCGAAAAACCAAAAATAAAATAGTCTACAAACCAAAGTAAGGGTTTTGAGTCGGTTATGTGTGGGGAAGGTATTAGCACCCTACAACGTCCGTTCTAAGACGGTACCTTTAATCAAATGGATAAAAATAAGTATGGGTTTTTTTAATATTATTTTTCCCCAAACAAAACAATAATGACAACAAATAATAAAAAAACAAGTATATATAAGAAAGCCTACAAATACAAAGCAAATAAACAACGAAAATATTTTATTATTTTTATTTGAATCCAACAAGGCTTGACCTTGGTCTTACGTATCTCTATATATGATAGAAAATCAGGGTACACGTAGTTCTATTTTAAGAATTTTGTTTGGTGATATTTGATATTTTAATTTTGTGAACATTTTACATTTTTTTATTATTTTTTTATTCTGAAAACCTATGTTTTTTTACTTTTTTTTATATTTATTTTTAAAAAAACTATTTTATATTTTTAATTTTCAAAATTGTTTTTGTTTATACTGTTTTAAAAAAAATAAAAACAGTTTTTATTATTATAGAACTACTTTATGTTTTTTTTTTATATTTAAAACTATTTTTTGTACTTTTTTATTTTTAAAACTACGTTAAAAACTATTTTGTATTTGAAAAAAAATTTAAAATTGTTTTATATATTTTTTAATTTTTAAAACTCCTTTTCGTATTTTTTCATTGAAATTAAATATTTTTATTATTTTTAAAAATGCTTTGTTTATTATTATTTATTTATTATTTTTAAAACTATTTGGAATATAATATTTTTATTTTTTTAAAAGTTTGTTAATAAAAATGTTTTTTTAATCCTTATACCTAACCTATACAAATATACATATAAACATAATTCAGATTAAATAAACTTAATATTCATTATTTATGTAGCATGGAGCACTAGTACCACACATTATCCCTTTGTTCATAACTTCAGTATATATTTTCTTTTTTTTAGGAAATATTGAATAAAAAACTAAATAATTGATTTAAATAATAAATGCAAATGACATAGAAATAAAATAATTAATATTATAATTAGCTATAGTAAAAATATTAAGCCCAAACCGTTTTCTTTTTTTATCAATTTTCTCATTATCATTATTATTATGTTTACATTTTTATTTTTCCCAAAATTAAGTAATGTTTTATACTTTTTAGTTTTGAAAAATGTTTTATATTCTTTAATTTTTTTGAAAATTTTTATTTTTTATTTTTGAAAAATATTTTATTTTTTCAACGATTTTTAAAGCTGTTTAGAAACTTTTACATTTTTTCTTTTTCTGAAAATTTTTACCTTTTTATGATTTTTGAAAATTGTTTCACAAAAACAACATCATTTTATTATTTTTTTTACCTTTTCCCGAAAAATTAATAAATCATTAAATTTTTAGGAAAATTTTATATTTTGCTTGAGAAATTAAAAATGTCTTGTATTTTTTATATTTATTTCTAAACGAATTAAAGCAATAAGCGCTGAATATCAAGATATTGTAGTAACCCTCAAACAAGACAATTATATTGCATAAAGAAATAAAGGAATCAAGTGAGCAATCAAAATATATCAATTGAAGATCCTCAAACAACATGTTTCTCTTTCATCAATAACTTTTAATGTCTTATGTTTCATTATACTTTTAAAAAAAAAAACGAATCAAAGCAATAAGGGTCGAATAATAGGACAATAAAAGAATCAAATGAGCAATCAAAATAATCACATTATGTACAACACATACAAAAAATGATTGAACTAGACTTATCCGTTGAAGCACTACTCAAGAACTTCTGACTTTTTCTCCTTCTGCCCTTGATGACTCTAGATGCCAACTAATTTTTCAGCACTGTAATTCTTGTTGTCTCTCTGTGTTTTTTCCGTGTGCATCCACTTGCTCACTATGTATATTTATACTAATTCCAGTCAGCCTACTCTTAATTCAAATTTAAATCCATTAATTCCTAATTATTCCCACTTAATTATAATTTGTGAACTGCCAATTGATTACTCATTTTAATTTAGATTCAAATCTATTAATTCCTAATTATCCCCACTTGACACCAATTGACTATTAAATCCCAAGGACGAACATAGACTGAAAAATGGGCAGAATTGTACTGTTGTTATTGTTATGGCATCATAACCTCCTATACATATAATCAAATTCGAAAATAAATGAATATGGGGAATAAATGGGGAATATTTGAGGTAATGTGGCTGAAATATTTTATTATTTTTTTTTAAATCATTTTTTTCTTTATTGTTTTTTCATTTTTACATTTATTGAAAGCGACCTAAATAACACAACAATAGAAATAGATACTTAAACTTTTTTATTGTTTCATTTTAATATTATTATTATTATTATTATTTTGAAATATATATTTATATTTTTTTTACTTTCTGAAAAAATAAAACAAATCATCTAATGTGAAAAAAAATCTAATTACTATTTTAGAACATTAACCAAATGGAGTCTGTAAAATAAAAAGGATAATCATAACAATTCAAAAAGAAAACGCACCAATTATTAGACAATCAATATTTAATTGAATCATCAGCATTTAATCACTATTAAGCATAATCATCAGAATAATAATCAAATCTACTATTCAAACTTCTAACCTTTTTATAATTCTTGAGTTTATTTTCAATTAATATTCATATTATTAATGAGCATCAGAAAAGGCAGACAGAAAGAGAGAATGTGACATGACAACACTTTAATGACAATTTTATTTTTATTAATATTATTTTTAACAAATTTTTAATGGACTGATTTTCTGTACTTTTTTTTTCCTTTTACGAATTTTATTTTTAAAACTTTATTCATAAAATAGAATGAAACCAAAACTCTTTTTTTTTTTTTGACAAAGTATGATAAAACTATATAACACCCATTTTTATTGTTTTATATTTTGGAATAATTTTATTTACCCAGACAAAATTGGGTGTTGACAGTTGCCTTTCCTTACTTAAATTTTACCAAATGATCTGAACTTATGAAGTTCAAATTATCTGAGTAAAAGATAAGTAAGGATAAAAATACTAATTTCGTTCGGTTCTGAAAATAAAAGACATTAAAATAAATGTATAGATAGAGGTCGAGACCTTGTACTAAGACGAAGTGTCGCGTACCTTGAATTGACCTTGTACTGAGCCTAGAGGGTCATAAATTTTGAATTGAACTGACCTTGTACTGAGACGAGAGGGTCATTGTTCTTCATTTTGACCTTGTACTGAGACGAGAGGATTGTAAAGATTGATTTTTGGACTGACCTTGTACTGAGACGAGAAGGTCGTTGTTCTTGATTTTGACCTTGTATTGAAACGAAAGGTAGTAAAAATTGATTTTTGAACTGACCTTGTAGTGAGACGAGAGGGTCATTCCTAAAAATGTGAAATTGAGATCCTGATTGTGTCTAAGATCATATATCATTTACTTGAAATCAATACCTGACAATGTCGTGTCTAAAATCGTGCACCATTACTTGAAATCAAATTTCTGGATAGTGTCACTGATTGTGCAACCGTGTTGTAGAAGTAATATGTAGACGAACACTGTGTGAACGCTCAAAATAAATAGTTGAAACCTTAACAGTGTTGGAAGGTTACAACTAAAGAGTGAGACCGAGATCCTAATCGTGTCTAAAATCACGCATCATCACTTGAAATCAAATCTCTAGACAGTGTCATTGAGATTGTACAACCGTGTTGTAGAAGCACGTAGACGAAAATGTGAACGCTCAAAATAAAGAGTCGAAACCTTAACAGTGTTGGAAGGTTACAACTGAAGAGTAAGACCAAGATCCTGACCGTGTCTAAAATCGCGCATCATCACTTGAAATCAAATCTCTGGACAGTGTTACTGAGATTATACAACCATGTTGCAATATGTAGAGATACGACATTGAGTCCTTTCTCTAATAATATCTTCTGTTGATTTGCATAAAGTTTGATTTTTTCTTGATGAAATATGTATGTTGGATGCATGACAATACATTGAACTTTTTATTTATTTATTTATTCTGAAGAATGCATTTATAAATACATGAAATTTGATTTTTTTTAAGAATGCATGTTAAAATGCATGAAATTTGTTTTTTTGCTTGATGAATGCATGAAATTTTTAATTGAATTTGAAAATACATGTTTGAATGCATGAAATTTGATTTTTTTGTTATTTTTTATTAGTTCATTTATGAATGCATGAAAATTTGTAAATTTTCTAAATGAAAATGCATGTTTGAGTACATGAAATTTAATTTTCTGTTCTTTTTTAAGAGTGCATTTATGAATGCATAAAACTTGATTTTTTTGGTTTTATTATTTTTTAAGAATGCATATATAAATGCATGAAATTTGAGTTTCTTTTGTTTTGTTATTTTTGAAGAATGCGTATATGAATGCATGAAATTTGATTTTCTTTTGTTTTGTTATTTTTGAAAACTGCATATATGAATGCATGAAATTTGATTTTTTTTTGTTTTGTTATTTTTGAAGAATGCATATATGAATGCATGAAACTTTGATTTTTTTTTGTTTTATCATTTTTGAAGAATGCATATATGAATGCATAAAATTCAAATTTCTTTTGAAGAATGTATATTAAAATGCATGAAATTTTATTTTTTTATTATTTTGAATGAAAATGCATGTTTGAATGTATGAAATTTTATTTTTGATTTTCTTGGATGATAATGTATATATTAAAGCATGAAATTCTATTTTCGATTTTTATTTTCTCGAATGATAATGAATGAAATTCTATTTTCTTGAATGATCATTTTCGATGCTAATGTATGTACAAATTTTTAAATGATTTTACAAATGATGATTTTTTCAGTAAACTTTTCAAAGACAATATTTCAAAACGATATGTACTAATTTTCCAAAAGAGAAAATATGTACAAAAGATATTTTCAATGATTTTCAAATGTTTCAAAATTTATGTACAAAGGAACATTTTCAACGATTTCTTATTCAAAAAGTATGTACAAAGATTTTTCAAAATATATATTTTTTATGTACATTCAAAAGGATTTTTCAATGATTTTTTTTGTTTAAATGCATATATACAAAAAATTTAAAAGATCTCAAGAATATGTACAAACTTCAAAGTGAAGATATATACAAAAGTTTTTCTTTTTTTCTTTTTCAAAATTTCACTATGTAGAATTCACTAGATATCAACTTTCATTTTTGAAAATCCATTTAATTCAATTTTTTTAAGAAAATTCAGGGTCATTTGAAGCTAACGTCAACATTGTGTAGCCATCAACTTTCCTTTTGGAAACACTGTTTAGATGCATGCTTGAACCCATGGGTAAAAGGGTAAGTGTTCAGGGAGTTTGAGGTATTTGAAAGATACTGAGGATGCAAATCTTTTGACAGGATTGCCCCAGTTTTGGTGTCCCAATTTTGGTGTGTTGGAGTAGTTATGTGGGCTTTAAGCTTGGAGGGTATGAACAACCTTGTTCAAAAGAATAAATGGTATCGTAAAAGACTCTTCATGAAGGGAAATAGGCTTTGCAATTGCCTTAGTTTGCATGTACAACGGGGAATGGTGAGATTTGTGTGAAAGATGACTTGTCTTAGTAAGGTGCAAAAATGGGGTAAGAAGGGTACGGATGAAACTAGAATGCCCTAGTGTTGTATGAGGGCTAACAAAGTTACTCGAAATAGGATTGCCCCATTTGATATGTATGATGACATATATGTGAGGGAAGGCAAGGGTATTAGATTGGCTCAATGTTACTTCCGATGCTTCATTCTCAATTGACCTGAGTATAGGTTACTCTCTTCTGAAATAGACATTCTAGTATACTTCTTTCTTTTTTTCATTTTTCATTTTTTTAACACGCATCATCGGTCTCATCCTCTTGTTGCAAATCTAAACTTTATGAAAATCATTACAATCATTCAACAATTAATATGGACTTTATTGGGCTTGTAGCGTGGCCAGGGTTACAGGTTTGTGAAGAAAAAGATATTAAAGCTCAAAAAAAATATTTTTTTGGGGTTTTTTTAAAACAATGATCATTAGCCAAATGTTGTAACCAACCAAGGTCATCTTCCATGAGCTTTTTGTATCATGTACCTTTTCTCTATTTTCTTTCTCATTAGATAATCTTTATTGTACTCCCTTTTGATGAACTTTTGAGAATATCTTTTTTTGCTTCTTTTTCTCTTTTTCTCCTTTTTTTCTTTTTATTTTTCAATCTTTTTTGTTTTTTTTTTTCTTTTTTTAGAAGCTTTCGATGTTCTCCTTGCCTGATGTGCATTTCCTTTAGGCTTTCAGGAACTTCTGATGATACTCCTTTCTCGATGAATCAGTTGCTTTGACATATAAATTGTTTATGAATTTCTTCTATCAAAATCTTAGTCTAAGCTTCAAATTGTTGATGATCCTCATTAGGGGTATTTAAAAGAAATATTTTTATTTTTTTTGGCTCAAAGAGGGTACAAAAGATTTTAAAAAGTGTTTTGGATATAAAAACATGGCCATATATCGTTTTGAATCATGATTGTTTGATTTTCAAAGAGTTTAACAGTGTAACAAAATTAATGACTTATGACACGTGCCTTTCTTTCTCTTTTTTTATCTTTTTTTATTGTCCGATCTTTTGCTTAGATCGTCCTTTTGAATTTTCAATCTAACGGACTTTTTCTAAATTTTTATTTTGAATGTCCCTAAAGAATAAAGATAGGATATTGACCAATTAATAGAAAACTGACATTCTGCCCCAGCGTAAAAATATTCTTAGATAATGATAATCATTTGGACAATCCTTTCATTTGGGAATTTTGGGAATCTTGAAAATTTTGGGGAAAACCTAGTAATTTTTGGAAAGGCAATAAGTAACAAACACCATGTATGCAAATGTTTCCTTAGAAAAGTCAAAATTTTACCTTTATTAAACATTTTGCTTGAATGATCCCTATTTTATTATTATTCACACTCTTGTGAATTCAATTATCCATTAACAAATGGCTCACCACATTTTCCTTTTCTTTTGTTTTTTTTTCTTTTTTTTTTGAAAACTTAATTTTTTTTTTTGACAAAACGCATTATGAAATTTTGGACTTTTTTTTTTTTGGAAAATGCATGTTTGAATGAATTAATTAATGAATTTTTTTAGAAAATGCACTTATGAATACGTGATTTTTTTAATACATATATAGTGCATGTTTGAAAGATTTTTTTTGAAAAAAAAGCTTTTATGAATGCATGATTTTTTTTAATGCATATATGATGTATCTTTGAATGAATTTTTTTTTGTGAGAAAATACATTTTTGAAATTTTGGACTTTTTCTTTTTGAAAATACATTTATGAATGCATGATTTTTTTTTAGAACGCATATATAATGTATGTCTGACTGATTTTATTTTATTTTATGAGAAAATGCATTTATGAAATTTTGGACTTTTTCTTTTTGAAAATGCATTTATAAATGCATGATTTTTTTTTCGGAATGCATATATAATCTATGTCTGAATGATTTTTTTTATGAGAAAATGCATTTACGAAATTTTGGACTTTTTCTTTTCGAAAATTAATTTATGAAGTTATGATTTTTTTTAGATTTATTTTTGTTTTCTTTTAATATGTATGCATGCATAAATTTTTTTTGAGAATGCATATATAAATGGAATTTTTGGTAATGCATGTATGAAATTCTAGAAAAATGCATAAGAGATTTTGTGAATGCATACATAGATATTCACAAGCTGATTTTGTTCCTTTGAAAATACATGCATGGAAATCTATTTTTTTTATTTTCTTTCAAATTTTCCATTTTTTTAATAGTAATGCATGAATGGAAGCTCGAAATTGTAATTTTTAATTTTTTAATGATATGCATGAATGTCGGCTCTACATTGTATTTTTTCTGAATTTTTTCAATGATAATCTATACTCAAATGTATTATTCTTTTTTAAAAGAAAAGTATGTATAAATTTTCAAAAGAGAATGTATATTTAAAGATGTTTTTTTTTTCTCACAAATATTTACAGGAGAATGTATTTATAAAATATTTTCAATAACAAGGTATATACAAAAGGTTTTTTCTTGAGAAAAAAAAAGTAACATATGTACAAAAATTTTGATATATGTACAAAATTTCAAAAGATAATGTATTTACAAATTTTCAAAAGAGAGTGTATTTACAAAAATATATTTATTTTTCTTTTCAAAAATGTGTATATGTTTCTTGTAATCATTATATGCAGACTTCCTTTCTTTTTTCCTAAAAAATGATTGATTTTTTTAGTTATCTGTCGCAACCGGGATCACAATGGGACGACGATCCGAAAAAGATTAATAAGTTTTCAAAATAAGGGAGTCACCACCATAGTTTTCATGGAAACTATGAAAAACCAAACAAAAACAAGGATAACCCACGACGCCCGTCCTAAGACGGTACCTTTAACTGAATAAAATGAAATGAGTGTGAACGAAAGATAGAAGTAAAAGCAAACAAAACATTTTTTATTTTGGAAGGGGCCTGATAAGGTTTAACCTCGCTCCTACGTATCTCCATCAAGGACGGAGAATCAGGGTTACGTAGTTCTATGGGTAGAAAACTGTTTGTCGGTTGTTGTTTTTTGTTTTGAATATTTTTGATATATTTTTAATTTTAGAGGAATTAGTGTTTTTTTTAAATCAAACTTCATTTTGGATATCGCTTGACGCGTATGGCCCCTTGATATTCCAAATTAAATTAAAGTTTTCTGAATTAATTCCCATATGACGCGAGCGGTCAATTAAGGAATTAATCGAAAGTTTTATTCAAAACGTCCTTCTTTACATGAGAAAAAGGCTTTTAAAAGACATAGCCTGATATTAAATTTCCAAAGCATTATTATTATTTAGTAAAAAATATTATTTTTTTAAAAAAGCAAGCCAAGGGCAGTTTTGGAATTCGGGCATTTGTCGGTGCAGACTTCAATTAATGGAGGTGCAGGAAGTAAACCCAACTCAACTAATGGCAGGGGTATTCTAGGGATTAAGAAGGGCTGGAGGTGCAGGCCAGAATATGTGGGGGTGCAGAAAGCAACCCCATTAACCCATTAGGGTTCGAAACACTGACGTGGAGCTGTGAGAGGCAAGGTTTGCTTAGTCTTGAGGCATGGGAGGTAGCAATGGAGGTAGCATCATGGATATGGCGGTGGTAGGGTATGTGGGTTTACTAAAGAGAGATGCAATTGACGCGTCGTCAAGTGGTTTTCCTGGAAGGCGGAGTTATTGGAGGTAGGCAACGGCAACAGTGGAGGATGTTGACGATGGTGTCTTATGGTTGACGGAAGTGAATCACGAAGGTGATAAGGATTGAGCCACGGTGTATAAGGAAGAGTTGTTGACGTTGCAACCGCATGGTGGAAGGGAGGAGACATCGTTGGAGAAGACTGGAGGTGCTGGATGTGCCTGTAATTCGTGCTCGAACTCAGCCTTGCTGGCTTCGCTGACGTGGACCTAGGAGGTGGTGGTGGCAGTTTGGAGCGAAGCAACGTTGGTGTGGATGGTTGACGACGTCGGATCTGGAGGTGTAGTGGTTTGTGCTCGACGTCGTGGCTAAGGTTGGAGGGCATGATGGTTTCTTGGGGGGCGCATGGCTCCTTTGGGTTGGCTGCTACCCACATGGGGTGGTTCAGAGGTGCATCACGGCCACGGCTACGCCGGCGGCAGCCTAGAAAGAGGGCGACGCGAGGCAAGGAAGAAGAAGGTTGGCGGTTGGTGTGTGTTCCGTGGCGCAGGAACTTGAATCTGGAGGTGCATAGGGGATATGGAGATTGTATGATGGTTTGGAGGTGATAGGGAAGACGTGGAGGAAGTTTGGGTGGTTGTTTGGAGTGGAGGTGTGCTGCTAGGGTGGTTCGATGATGGAGTTTGGTTGGGATAAGTGGTAAAGACATTGTTATGGTTATTGGTGGAATGGTGCAAAGAGGTGCAGGAGGGTGAAATAGCAGCAACTGCGATCCCACGGTGGCGAAGAAGAAACAAGTTTGTGGTTGGCAGAGCTCTTGACCACAAAAGAATGAGGATGGCGTTAGTGGTGGAGAGAAGGTGAGAATGAGGCGTCACCGGCGACGAGAATGGCAACAAACATTGCTATTGGGGCATGGTGGTATGGTAAGGTCATGGTTGGAGAAGATTGATGGCAAAGAGGGTGGTTGTCCGGTGCAGTATGTGACGATGGGAGGCACTGTAATGGCTAAGATGGAGGTTAGCTTGGTGCATAGGGGAGGTGTTTTGGTGACTACGCTGGCGAGGCCTGATGCGTGCGTGGCGGAGGGTGATTGGGAAAGGAGAGGAAGGCGACGGTGGCGCCTTATGTGAAGGTGCATTATGATGAGTGGGGAATAGGTGCGTAGGTAGTGGTTCAAGAGTTTATTGGAAGAGAAGGTAGTTTGGTTTGTGCGCGAGGGAGAATGTGACTTGATGGAACAGTAACAGAGGTGTAATGGGAAGGTGGCTGCGCCCAGTGGCAATGGCAACCAACATAGTGGCAGTTTCAAGATGGTTTCTTTGGACTTAGTGGTTCGCCGGAAGTGATGGAGGCAGCGACATCACGATGGTAATACGTGCATGAATAGAGGTGGTGGATGCGGGAAGCAAGAGTGAAGCCACCACGTGGTTGGGGTTGGTGAGTTTTGGGGCTAAACTGTGAAGATGATGTTTGTGGGCGGAGCTGGAGGTGGCTTGGGTAGCTTCTCAAAGTTTCTGGTTTGCTAGATGGCAGGGAAGAAGAGAGTGTTAGCAAGGAGGTGCTGTTTGAAGAATATGAAGATTTATGGTGAAGATGGAGGTCCATGGTGGTGGCCGAATGGTGATGGTGTGAGGGCTGTGATATCAAGGTTGGGGTAGCTGTTGTAGATCGAGGGCATAGGCGCTGGTTCTATCATGTTGTGGAGAGGATATATGATGAAGATACATGGTTTGTAGTGCTAGTAAGGCTTGCTCTTGCCGAGAGCAGTAGGCAACAGATAGGAAGGGAAAGCTTGGAGAGTGTGGTTATGTGAAGAGGTGGGTGAAGCATGAGGGTTTGGCTGTTCAACAACCCTCACCTGAAACCATAACGATGATATAGTCGAACAAGCGGAAAAGAGTAGGAAGAATAGGCAAAGCATAAAGAATAATGTTTTCAAAATGAAACAACCAAGGAAATTCACACAAACAAAACAAAACATGGCAGGAGATCCAAGCATGCAGACATTTCATTCAACATCAATCGGATCAGATTTTGAAGCCATACCTGCTCCTTCTTCTCCTGAATGTATTTTTCTCTGTCGTGATACACTGTTCTGTGTTAGTGCTTCCTCCAATCTTCTACACTTCTATGCTTTCTTTTCTTTCGTGTTTTTATTTCTTAATTCTCTAAAATGAGGACGCGTATAAAACCAGTGCCTTCCCAGGATAACCTCCCCCTCTGATAAATGGAAAAACCAAGTATATCTCAATGTCCCACCATGAGTGAATGTGAGTGTCTGACAAAACAGAATATCCTCTCCCAATCCTTACTGCAGAGGGAACCAAACAACTTTTCTTTGCAAGGAGACAAAACCGTTTTTTTGCTTTTTGTCCTTTCGTAGCAGGGTAATGGAACAAAATGACAATTGTTCCCTCTCATTTCACCGTGGGTCCCAACCCCCTTTTTTTTAAGCCATGCAACGTCTTTTTTGTCCCGTTCATATTTTCGTTCCCTCAATCCTCTTTGGAAAATGGATACCGAAAAAGCAAAAGTCTATATATATATATAGATCTATATATAAACTCACTTATTTATTAAAAGCTTCCTTCTCTTCTCCTTTTTTTATTTCTTCAACAAAATGAAATCAAGATAAAACTTGTTTTTTTTGTATTTTTATTTTTTGGTCAAGATAATAATTCACATCATGCTTTCTCCCAAAGTAAGAGATAATGACAACAAACTAAATTTTTTTTTAATCTTTTTCTTTTGAAAATAAGAGAGGAATAAAAATTTAAAGATGAATTTTTTGATTGATTTTCTAGTTGATAAAAACACATATTTTAACAACAAAATTCAAATTTGATTAAATAATCCCTTTTCTTGAATTTTCTTTAGAAGTTAATTGAAAATATATTTTGAGATTAGTTTTGTTTATCAGGACAAAATTAGGTGTTGACATTATTTTATTTCATATTTTTTTTTCAAGAAAAAAATTATTTTCCCTTCTATTTTTCAATGTGGTCAATACCTTCACAGTGCAGAGAGGGTCTCAAATGGAATTTTTAAAAAACTGAGGTTTAGATCATAGCCGCATCATGCGAGTCTTAAAATAAATATTGCAAGAAGTGAGGTAAGTGCATGAATGGACGAGTGTGTGCAATATTTTTCATTTTTGATATTTTTGATTTTTTTTGCTTGATATTGGCATTTAGGAAGAGATGCATGAGTGTATTGAGAACGCATGAACATATACAGAAATCCTATGATGATTTATGAGAATGTATGTATGGAATGCATAGTTTCAATTTTTGTTAATTGAATGAATGATGATATGAAAATGCGTATTTTTTATTCTTGATTAAATGGGAATGCATGCATAAAACTTCATTTTTTATTACTGATTTTTTATTTTTCTTTTTTTGAGAATGCAAGTTTAAAACTCTATTTTTTATTTGTAGTTTTTTTTTTTGGAAATGAGAACGATACATTTTTTTTAATGAAGATGTATGAATGAATGCACAAAACTCTATTTTCAGTTTTGATTTTAAGAGAATGCATAAAACTCTATTTTTTATTTTTATTTCTTTTAAAATGTATTTTCAAAATTTCTCCTATGTTATGGAATGTAGTATGGATGCCTTTGAAGATGTATGATGCATGTGCAAATGTATGATGTATGTTAAGTTATGTGATGCATGTTTAGATGTGTGATGAATGTCTAAATGTATGATACATATTTAAAAGTATGATGCATGCAAAATGTATGCATGTCAATAAATTTTTTTATGTTAGCAAATTAGAAAAAGATTCACAAACATACAAACTAATTAAGCAATTATTTTTATTTTGTTTTTACTTCCTTTTTTTGTATTTTTTTATGCATGAAATTTTTAGGAATTCATTTATGATTTTTTTAAAAAAAATGCAAATATATGGATGTATGAAATTTTCTTCTTCTGTTTTCCTTTTAAGAAAAAACATTTATGAATACATGAAATTATTGTTTATCTTTCTCTTTTTTTTAGAAGGTATAAAATTTTATTTTTGAAAATGTATGAATGAATGTAATGAGATGAATTTTTGTGTTGTTATTATTTAATATCAACATTTAAAAGAAAAGCATAAGTGTCATGAGAATGCGAACATATGTATGGAATTTTATTTGAGAATTCCTATGAATATGCATAAATGAATGTGCATGATGAAAATGCGTGTAGGAAATGTATATTTTTCATTTTTGTTTGCTGAATGATGATATGAAAATGCATATAACTTTATTTTTCATTTTTTGATTTTTTAAAATGCATGAATGCTGCATATAATTCTATTTTTTTTAATATGAGAATGCATAGGTGAATACATCAAAACTATATTTTTTTTATCTTTTAAATGAGAATGCATAGGCGAATGTATAAAAACTTTATCTTTTTTATTTTTATTTTTCATGTATGAATATGAATCTTATCTTTTAATGAATGAGAATGCATAAAACTTCTATTTTTATTTCTTGAATTTTTTTAATTTGATAATTTTTTATTAATATTTTTTTATGCATGAATTTTTTTAAGAAAATGTATGCATGAAATTTCTTTTTTGTTTGTTTTTTTAGAAGGTATGATTTTTTTTTAAAAAATGTATAAATAATTAAAAAATTTTATTTGATGTTAACATTTTTTTAAAAGAAGAAATGTATAACTGCAATTAGAGCGCATGAACATGCATAAATTTATTTGAGAATTCTTATGAGCTAGCATAAATCAATGCATGATGAGAATGAATATTTTTCATTTTTGTTTATTGAATGCATGATGCATACATGAAATCTATTTTTTATAGAATGAATAATACTATGAAAATGAATTTCATATTCTTTTGTTTCTTTGCTTGTTTGAATAAGACTTTGAAAATGCATGAATGTATGAGGCTATGAGGATGCATGGATGAATGCACGGGGTCTATTTGAAACTATTTTACTTTTAAGAATGAATGTATACTATTTGTACGAAACTTTAGATGAGAATGAATGTATGATGCACGAAACTTTAGATGAGAATGAATACATGATGCATGAAATTTTAGATGAGAATAGATTCTTTGAAATATTTATGGATGTATGAAGTCGTTCAAATGAATGAAACCTCTATTTTTTAAGAAGAAATATATGAATTTGTGAATGAATGGATGCAATCCCTTCTCTAATTATTTTTTTGTGAAACTATTTTATTTTTTTTGTTTTTTTTCCAAAATCATGGGGATGTATTGATGAATAAAATTTTATTTTTTTTATTTCCAAACATGGATGTATGTAAGAATGTACGAAAATCTATTTTTGATTGATTTTTTCCAATATGGTATGAATGGGCGCATGACCACATTTCTTTGACTTCTTTTCAAGAAGGCAATATGTAATGCATATGAAAAAAAATAAGATGAATGTTTTTTATTCTATTTCCAAAAATTATTTTTTAGAAAAAAATATGTGATCTAGCAAAATGTTTAATATTTTTTTTATTTCTCGAAAATCATTTTGTAGAAAACAGAAATATGCAATGTAAAATGAGATTAATGTTTTTTCGTTACTTTTATTTCTCAAAATCACTTTTTAGAAAAATAAAATATGTAATGCATGTGAGACAAAAATGTTTAGTGTTATTTCAAATTCCAGAAAGTATGTAATGCATGTTAGAAAAAATGTTTAATGTTTTCCTTTTTATTTTTATTTCCCAAAACTATTTTTTAGAAAAACGAAATATGTAATGTAAAATGAGATTAATAATTTCTTTATTTCCCAAAATCATTTTTTAGAAAAAAAAATATGCAAATTACGTGGGATAAAAATATTTAATGTTTTTTTTTATTTTCCAAAATCATTTTTTTATTAGGAAAAAAAATATGCAATGCATGTTAGAAAAATGAGATTAGTGTTTTTTTATTTTATTTTTTTGAAATCCACCTTTGTTTTGAAATAGAAAGTATGTGATACATTAAAAAAAATGAGATTAATATTTTTATTTTTTATTGTCCAAAAATTATTTTTTTTTAACAAAAAGTATGCGAAAATACTAAGGTTAATTCTTATGTATAGAAAAAAAATCTCTCTCTTTTTTCTTTTTAAGGAAAAAATGTTGAAAGTATACCAGGTAAACTCCCAAGAAAGAGAAGTGAGTCACCATTGGACATTCTTAAGTACCAAGTCTTTCCTAGCCAGAGTTTTTCTTAGGCCACTCTCACAAATTTTCTTCAAAAAAATGAGATTTTTTTTTTTTTTTTTTTAAAAAAGATGTATTGTATGCAAGGAAAAAATAACATTGATATTTTTAAGTTTTTTTAATACGTGTGTAATGAATGCACTATATAATTGAGCTGCAAAAATGTCTCCCTTAGTGCCCTAATTAGGGTATGTCCTAGTGAGGCTTAAGTTCTAGGCATGTAAATGTGCTCATAAAGGGTGGTTTATCTTAATTTCCTATTAAAGGCCACTACAGCTATGACCCCCTTTACCACACATTCATATTAGTCAGTAATGACAATCTTTATGGACATGACAATAAAGGGAACAAACTCTAACTGGAGTTTTCGCACACCTGGGTTAGGACGTACATCTGCCCAGTTTTGCTACACAACTCCTCTATTTCTGAGCTTCACATGCCCGAGTATAAGGCCCCACTCATGATATGTAATAAGGTGTGTGAAGGGAGAAAAATACATACACAACCCCCACCTGCAAAACAACTAGAAAATTCCCAGGCTATATATAGCATGTCTTCTACTATAGGGTTCAATATTTCATACCTAGAATACGTTCCTTTCAAATTAAAATATATAACATGCAATATATATAAAGAAAGGAAAACGTAAACATTCAAAAAAAACCACACAAATTTTACTCATTTAATTAAATTGACCTGACTCTCTAAAATAGTCTCTAGTGGAGACGCCATCTGTCACAACCGGAATTACGGCGGGACGATCAAAAAATTTATTTTTTTAAAAAAATACATTTATTTAGAGATTTAGAGTCGCCACCATAGCTTATTAAGGAAAACCATAGAAAAACCAAAAATAAAATAGTCTGCAAACCAAAGTAAGGGTTCGAGAGTCACTTACATGTGGGAAAGGTATTAGCACCCCCACAACGCCCGTCCTAAGACGGTATCTTTAATTAAATGGATAAAAATAAGTATGGTTTTTTTTTAATATTATTTTTCCCCAAATAAAATAATAATCACAACAAATAATAAAAACAAACAAGTATATTTATAAAAAAGCCTACAAATACAAAGCAAATAAACAAAGAAAATATATTATTATTTTTATTTGGATCCGACAAGGCTTGACCTTGGTCCTACGTATCTCTATACATGATAGAAAATTCGGATACACGTAGTTCTATTTTAATAATTTTGTTTGGTGATATTTGATATTTTAATTTTATGAAAATTTTATATTTTTTATTATTTTTTTATTCTGAAAAACTATGTTTTTTATATATTTTTTTCTATTTTATTCTATTTTATTTTTAAAAAATACTTTTATATTTTTAATTTTCAAAATTGTTTTGTTTACACTGTTTTAAAAAATTTAAAAACTATTTTTATTATTATAGAACTGCTTTATGTTTTTTTATATTTAAAACTGTTTTTATACTTTTTTTTTATGTTTAAAACTCTTTTTTGTATTTTTTCATTGAAATTAAATATTTTTATTATTTTTAAAATTTCTTTGTTTATTATTATTTTTTTATTATTTTTAAAACTATTTGGAATATAATATTTTTTATTTTTTTAAAAGTTTGTTCATAAAAATGTTTTTTTAATCCTTATACCTAACCCACTTTTATTTCCGTTAAAGTAAAGGAAAAGGAATACAAATATACATATAAACATAATTAAGATTAAAAAACTTAATATTCATTATTTATGTGGCATAGATCACTAGTACCACATGCTACCCCTTTGTTTATAACTTTAGTATATATCTTTTTTTTTTTACGAAATATTGAATAAAAAATTAAATAATTGATTTAAATAATAAATGCAAATGCCATAGAAATAAAATAATTAATATTATAATTAGTTATAGTAAAAATATTAAGCCCAAACCGTTTTCTTTTCTTTATCAATATTCTCATTATCATTATTATTATGTTTACATTTTTATTTTTCCCAAAATTAAGTAATGTTTTATACTTTTTATTTTTGAAAAATGTTTTATATTTTTTAACTTTTTTGAAAATTTTTATTTTTTATTTTTGAAGAAGTTTACTTTTTCAACGATTTTTAAAGCTGTTTAGAAACTTACATTTTTTCTTTTTCTGAAAATTTTTACCTTTTTATGATTTTTGAAAATTGTTTCACAAAAACAACATTTTATTATTTTCTTTACCTTTTCCCGAAAAATTAATAATTCATTAAATTTTTAGGGAAATTTTATATTTTGCTTGAGAAATTAAAAATGTCTTGTATTTTTTATATTTATTTCTAAACGAATTAAAGCAATAAGGGTTGAATATCAAGATATTGTAGTAACTCTCAAACAAGACAATCATATTACATAAAGAAATAAAGGAATCAAGTGAGCAATCAAAATATATCAATTGAAGATCCTCAGACAACATGTTTCCCTTTCATCAATAACTTTTGAGAGTGTCTTATGTTTCATTATACTTTTTAAAAAAAAAAACGAATCAAAGCAATAAGGGTCGAATAATAGGACAATAATTCAAATCAAATGAGCAATCAAAATAATCACATTATGTACAACACATACAAAAAACGAATGAACTGGACTTACTCGTTGAAGCACTACTTAAGAACTTCGGACTTTTTCTCTTTCTGCCCTCGATGACTCTAGATCCCAACTAATTTTTCAGCACTGTAATTCTTGTTGTCTCTTTGTGTTTTTTTCGTGTGCATCCACTTGCTCACTATGTATATTTATACTAATTCCAGTCAGCCCACTCTTAATTCAAAATTTAAATCCATTAATTCCTAATTATTCTCACTTAATTATAATTTGTGAACTGCCAATTGATTATTCATGTTAATTCAGATTCATAGCTATTAATTCCTAATTATTCCCACTTATGACACCAATTGACTGTTAAATCCCAAGGACGAACATAGACTGAAAAATGGGCAGAATTGTATCGTAGTTATTGTTATGGCATCATACCCTCCCATACATATAATCAAATTCGAAAATAAATGAATATGGGGAATAAATAGGCAATATTGGAGGTAATATGGCTGAAATATTTTATTATTATTTTTTTTAATTTGTTTTTTTTTTCTTTATTGTTTTTTTCATTTTTACATTTATTGAAAGCGACCTAAATAACACAACAATAGAAATAGATACTTAAACATTTTTTTTTGTTTTATTTTAATATTATTATTATTATTATTATTTTGAAATATATATTTATATTTTTTTACTTTTCGAAAAAATAAAACAAATCATCTAATGTAAAAAAAATCTAATTACTATTTAGAACATTAACCAAATGGAGCCTGTAAAATAAAAAGGATGAGCATAACAATTTAAAAAGAAAACACACCAATTATTAGACAATCAGCATTTAATTGAAAATCATCAGCATTTAATCACTATTAAGCATAATCATCAGAATAATAATCAAATCTACTATTCAAATTTCTAACATTTTATAATTCTTGAGTTTATTTTCAATTAATATTCATATCATTAATGGGCATCAGACAAGGCAGGCAGAAAGAGAGAGAATGTGACATGTCAACACTTAATGACAATTTTATATTTATTATTATTATTTTTTTAACAAATTTTTAATGGACTGATTTTCTTTACTTTTTTTTCCTTTTCACGAATTTTATTTTTAAAACTTTATACATAAAATAAAATGAAACCAAAACTCTTTTTTTTACAAAGTATGATAAAACTAAATAACACCCATTTTTTATTTTAATTTTATATTGTTTTATATTTTATAATAATTTTATTTACCCGGACGAAATTGGGTGTTGACGATATCCCTGAAATAAATTAGAATTAAGTTTGAATTGATTTATTTATGTTTCAAGTTCTGGTTATATTTTTTATTTGTTATACTTTTAATTGGAAATGAATCTGAAATGGATTTGATGCTTGGTGTCATTGATCTTAAAACATAGGAGGCAGTGGTTGCTGCTGAATCAGCAATTTCCACTTGTCAGCCTGTGATTCCATTGCTGATGGTAGTGAAACAGATTTGGAGGATGGTGGTGCTCACGATGATAGTGTGGATGATGAAATAGAAAGTAGTGATTATTACAACATATTATAACTTTTATAATAATAATGATAAAATATTAATAATTAGAAATAATTCATAGCTAATTCATAGCTAAACATAATAAATTAATAATAATAATAATTAATTTATATTTTTGATATTTTATTATTGTCATAATTGTGTTTTATATTTGTAACATTGTATTATTGTCACTATTACGTAAAATTATTAGTGACAATTTTATTTTTCATAATAAAGCTTAATTTTAGTGACATCTAAAATTATTGTCACAAGTGCAACAGTAACACGAGTACTAGTGACAATTTAATTATTGTTATAGGATATTAATAGTGACATGTTTTAAGTTTATAGTGATATAAGTCTCAACTCCAATTTTTACAGGCTGTTATCTTGATGCTGGTGAGAATGGAACTGTAGTGGGTCAAACAAAATTCAGAAGACTAATTGGATCATTGATCTATCTCACAACTAGTAGACCTGACACCATGTTCGGTGCACGCATGTGTGCAAGATTTCAGGCCAATCCGAAGGAATCTCATTACAATGTAGCAAAAAGAATTCTCATGTATCTCAAAAGAACAATTAATGTGGGATTGTGATATCCAAATGAAGCTACACTCAATCTTAAAGGGTATTTAGATTCAGACTTTGCAGGGTGTAAACTGGATAGAAAGATCACGAGTGGTACATGTCATCTACTTGGAGCAAGCGTAATATCATGAAACAACAAGAAGCAAGTGTGTTGCTCTCTCTATCGCTGAAGTTGAGTACATTGCTATTGGAAGCTGTTGTGCTGAAATCTCATGGCTTAAGCAACAAATTAGTGACTTTGGTCTTAAAGTCACAAAGGTACCATTGTTTTGTGATAACACTAGTGCCATAAATCTCACGAAGAATTCAATACATCATTTTAGACCTAAGTATATAGAGATTAGATGTCATTTCATTAGAGAACAAGTTAGTATTGGAGATTGAGAAATCAAATTTATTGGGTCTGAAAAATAATTAGTAGATTTCTTTACTAAACCACCAGCTAAGGATAGGTTTAATTACCTTAGAATTGAGCTAGGCATACTAGATTTATCAAACATAGCATAAATAGGTATTGCATCACATTTCTGCTCACTGTCATGAAAATAAACCGATTTATTTGACTGGGAACCGATTTATTTTCTTTTGTGAACTGCTGATTTTATTTTTCAGTTTACTCTGCTTTAGAATTTGATCTTTTAATTGCTTTTGAGTTGTATTCTAAGACAAGGGATTGGTGTAAGATCTATTGGAATCAATTGATGGACAGTGGTGAATAGACTCAAGCATGCAAAGTGAATTGATTGAAGCAAAACTTGCTCAACTACTCATATTTGACCACATTGAGCCACACAATGCCACATGTCTTTACACCATTGGTAGTAAAAATGGTAAGAAACTCAAAAGCAACAGATTCTGCAATTGTTCTGCAATTTCCCCATGCAGTTACGTCTTGTCTCATTGGAACCTCAAGGTACACCACTCCAACCAAAATTGTCTTATAGGTGAAAATGAATTTATTTCAAATCTGCTCTATTTGTCTTTATATTGCATTCATTGTGCACTCATTCTGCATAAGCTTCAAACCCATTCTAAAACTACTCCAGAACCCATCTCTAAACACTGTTGCCATGGCTGCTTCTTCTAGCAACCCAAAGAAGAGGGTGAAACAAATTGTGAGTTCTACCAGATTTGTTGATACAAGAGGGCACTTGGAAGGCTGGTTTGCAAGTGTGCATGATTTAGAAAGTGTTGAAAGCATTGATAAATACCTGCGTGAAATCAGCAGGAGAATCATCAACATCCCAAAGTTTGTGAGATTGGACTGGCTAAAATTCAAAATCCTGTTGGAAGTTAGTGAACTGATGTAATATGAAGGACTTGAGAGGCTCCTTGGACTGATTGGAAATGTATATCCAGACTTGTTGAAGGTGTTCTTCATGAATCTAAAAGTGAAGGAAGATAGGTTGGAATCTAGAGTAAAAGGAGTAACTATGAAGACAACTCCTTCTATATGGATGGCAGTGGTTGGACTCAAATGTGAGGGGCTGAAAATAGGCAAGGGAAACATTGAAGCATTGGTTGATTACAACAAAATCACATTCTACAAAAGCTGCATGAGGGATCAGTGTGGCATCATAAGAGGATTTAATGTTGGTGGCTCAGCAATGAATCTAAGGATCATAGCTTTCATCATAGTATGGATCATGACACCAAGAGGACACGTTCACACGGTTCTACATGAGAAGGATATCGTCTTAATGTATTGCATTGTCAATAGATTGAGAGTCAACGAGGCTTTTGTGTTGGAAGAACAAATGCAGAAATCTAAACAACTAGTGGACTATAAAATCCCTTATGTGGTGCTTGTCTCAAATTTTATTGAGTATTTTTGTGTACCTCTTGAGGGAGAAATTGTTGAACTAGTTAAGCAAAACCATGAAGTTTTGGCAACCACTCTGCACAAGATAGGACTGACCAAGATAAATAATGAGTAGTGGATATGTCAAGCTGATGTTGGAAATATTGGTGCTGGAAATGTTGATGAAGATGCTGCAGAGAAAATGGCTAGAAATGCTGATGAAGAGTAGCATGCATTTTAACTGCCATATGCATTCTCTTTCACTCCTATCCTTTCTTGTGCATTTGATAAATACAAAGGGGGAGAAATGGTGGAGTGTGTAGGCTTTGTGGATTTTGTGGTTCTGCTAACTGTTTTCTCTGTTGCTATTATATGTTTATTACTATCATTTGATGTCATTTAGTTTTGTTTATGTTCTGCTGCTGCATAACTAGGTTTTGGGTGTCCTATTAAGGTTAAAGTGTGTTCTAGTATCATTTTATATATTGTTGTAATGTTGTTAGCATATTGATATATTGTTAATTGGTATCAATTGTAACAGCTTATGCTTAAACGGAATAGCAGTTTTTGTTTTAATCTGTGAATGTGTGAAATTGTTACTTTCACAAGTTTCTTTGTGTGCAGATAAAGCTAGAAACCACTCACACACTAAGTTGTCTTCTTCAAATAGGGGGAGATTGTTGAGAATCTCAAAGGATTCAGTATTTGATGAAGCCAAACATTTAGGCAAAGGTAAAGCAAAGCATGGAAGCTAAAGATGAAGACTTAGGCCTTATCTTAGTGGGTGTGAGTGAGTGTGATTGAAGGCGAAGGTAAACCTATGCAAAGCTCAGAAGAAATTACTTGGCACAATACAAACTTACTTAAAACAAGTAACAAAGCATAGCAAAAGCATTCTAGAAAACCTAGTTTTGAAAATTTAGTTTTTAGCATAAAATAAATCGATTTCCTTTTCATGAAATTGACTTATTTGAGGTCTGCACCAAAACTGTCAAACTGTTTTAAGAAATACAATTTTGGGTTTTTATGTTTTAAATACCCAGACCATCTTTGAGTGAAAAATGAACAACCCACAGAGAAGAGAATTGTGAACAAGAGTGTCAATATTCTGAGAGAAAAATATTGCTTGGTTTTACGAAGATTAAAAGAGATTTTCTTGAAGGACAAAGAATTTGGAAATTGTATTGTGCCATTGGAGTTCTTCAAGCCCTTGCGCAGATTCACCTCCATTGAAAATTTAGAGGGTTTCTTAAACTCAATTCTTGATCCTGTTTGATTCAAGTATTGCGTTTTAGATAGTTTAATTGTAATCTTTGATTCAATTTTGTAATTAGTGATGCTATAGGGTGGTTTTCTGAATTGTTTGGGGTTGTAGGGTGTTACTTCCACAATTCAGTGGTGTTTTGTAATCTAGCAGGATTCAAGAAGGGTTCTTGATTGTAAATGTGTACAATTGAGTGTGTTTAGTAGAATTTTTCTTGCTAGAGTTGCAAGAAAGACTGGATGTAGCCCTTGAGGAAGGGTGCACCAGTATAATTGTTTGTGTGCTCTTCTCTTGATCCTTCTCTCTTTACGTTCTTGATTTGTATTGCACTTGTATTGTCATTCTTTCTGCACAGATTCACTCATTGGTTATTCTGTATTGTATTAATTAAATCTTTGTTGTTGTATTGCTTTATTTCAAAACTGTTCTTTGATTAAAATTGTTCTTTGTTGTTGGTTATCCTGTCGCATAATTGTTCTTTTCGCTGCCTGATCATAGCAATTTTTTTTGTGTTTGTAAACTGTATTAAGGAAGAGAATTTTGTTGTCTTTTGAACCTTTTCAGTGCATTGTATTTGTGATCTGATTTGCGATTTTGTAATTGGTTTATAACATACCTATTTTCTGTGTTTTTGATCTAATGTGTGCCATTTAATTTGACATTGCATCATTGGATTTGTTTCTTGTGTCTTAGCTAATTTGTGTTCCTTTTAAATTGAGATTCCATTCTAGTTTTTCTACATAATTAAAGGCATTATAGATTTGCTTCAAGAGTGGTTGTCCTTGTTTTGAAATTGAGTTTAGTTTCCATGTGTTCTTGATTTCAGTTCTTGTAATTGTGGATTAGGTGCTATTGTTTCTTGGCCTAATATTGCGATTGGATTGTAGCTTTTTGCAGAAATATTTATGTTTTGTATTGCAATTGTTGCTGGCTTTTATACTGGGGCCTGCAGTTTGGTTCATCTCTTTTTGCCAAATCTACTGGACAACTTGTATTGATTTTGCAAATTGGTACATTTTTTCAATTTTGCTAAACCTTAACTCGTAATTGGGTGTGACTTAACTCTTAGTTGTAATTGGTATTGTGCATTGTGGCTATTTGTATTGCATTCTGCACGTTCTTTATTACTGTGTTTTAGTCCATTGTGCCCATTTATTAACATTGTGTGTAATTTTGATTGTTGTTTGTTCTGCTAGAAAATAAATCGACTTATTCGAGTCTGAATCAATTTATTTTTTACATTGCACCTTGAGTCATTGATCATTGAGATTCGTGAAAGCTTTCATTTGGCTTAAAACATTTTCATTGCTTTCTAAAATGAAAAAAATTGTAAATTTCAATTCACTCCCCTCTTAAACTCAGCCTAAACATATTTTCACACACTACCACATATCCAAACAATCTTAGTAGATTGGCCTTCCTCACTATTTTCCATAGTAAGATCTAAATAGAAAAAGCACTAAGACTAATAATGTTAGAAGCCATATAATAGAAGCTTGAAATCTAAATAACTACACATTAATAGAGAGACATTATACCACAAACAAATAATGAGAAAAAAAGTTTGTTATCTAATTTACCTTCTAATCTAGCATATGGTACTCACAATATCTCTTAAAAAAATGTAATGGAGATATCTTCCATAAAAAATATTCAAATTCAATCTCTACACTAGTTTCTAGCAAATGGCTTAAAAAAAGACCACAACTGATTAAAAGAAAACTAATTAAAACTTAGCAAAATAATAAGCATATCTAATAATAATAATAATAATAATAATAATTATTATTATTATTATTATTATTATTATTATTATATTATTATTATTGATGTAAGATAACTAAATGGATTAAGAGTTACAAAATTGGTTGTTGCGATTGAGGATAAACAATTACATTACCAAACCCAACTCCTCTTGATGTTACTTCAACTCTTCCCATTGTGCAACCTTGAAATTTTAAAATTAATAAAAACCAAATATTATTGACACGTATAAGAAGGTAATTACGAAAGAATTTTAGAAGAAAAAGGAAACCAAACTCATACACGTGAAAATAATTTCAGGAATATCAAACTCTTGATATGCACAACATTATTGAAGAAACATTATTCCTATTAAAGTAAGACAAGCATCTCAAATGGATTAAGAGTTACAAAATTGGTTGTTACGATTGAGATGATGGACCAATGTAAGGGACTCAAAAATAAAGGAAAGAATTACTGAAGGACCAAGTAGTAAAGAGGAAGAGTCAAAGTTGGTTGGACGCAAAGGACACCTAGCACAGGCAACAAAAAGTTGCGACAAGCGTAAGAGTGAGAGAGAAAATACCCAACCATAAATGGGATGACTACATGATTTTAGGATAGTGGAGGTAGGGAAAAAGGAGGGCAGTGCGTGGGTAACCTTTTTTCTGTCTATATTGAATTCTCTCTCTATCTCTCTTGTCTCTTGGAATTCTTGAATGCTATGTAGGTTATGATTCTCCCTGGGTCATAACTATTGCTCTTGAGAATAATTTTCATGGTTAATACGAATACACAAAGCACTGTTTTGTCACACCCTATATTTCTCTACGATATTTTCTCTAATATTACATTGGTGCTTGTACGTTGATTTACGTTGATTACATTGGTGTTTTCATTTCCACCATGGTATAAAACACTTGCCTTAAGGAACTCCAAAATGATATGAAGAAAATGCTGGAATTAGTTGAACAGATCCGTTTGGATGGGGAGAAAAGAGAAGAAAATACTACAAAACGACTTGCGGGACTGGAGCTAGCGATTGCGGATTTGTTCAAAAAACAAAATCATGGTGGTTCAAGCTAAGGCACAGAAGTAGTGTACAACTAACCATTCCAAGCCAGAAGTGTCAAGCTAGACTTTTCTTGCTTCGATGGTAGTGAGGTCTTACGATGGATCTTCAAAGCAGAGCAGTTCTTTGATTACTACCACAAACCAGAGGATCAACGCCTAACCATTGTTGTTATCCATATGGACAAAGATGTTGTTCCATGGTTGCAAATGATGCTTAAAACCAACCCGTTTCAATCCTAGACGCTTTTTACTAAAGCTTTGGAAATAGAGTTTGGTCCCTCATTATACGGATATCCACATTCTACGTTGTTCAAGTTATCCCAAATAGCATCAGTGAGTGAATTCTACCATTCATTCACAGCTTTATCAAAAAGGGTTACAGGTTTGTCGACTGATGCACTATTGAATTTTTTTTGTGTGGGTTAAAACGGGAAATACATAGAGACGTGATTGCTCAAGGTTTTAAAATTTTTAAAAAGGCTGTGGCTCTAGCAAGATTGTATGAGGAAAAGTATACTAATAAAAACCCCTCTTATATCCCTACAAATAGGTTCCGCTTAAATATACCATCACATCAAAACAAGAATAACAACCTCCCTCCACTGCTTCCTACACCAAACACCAAACCTTTGTCTCACATGGTGAACACTGGGAACGTGAAGAAAATGACTCCAATAGAGATGTAAATTAGACGAGAAAAAAATTTATGCTACACATGTGATGAGAAGTTCACTTCGAACCATAGATGCCCAAATAAACACATGTTTTGCTCTAAGTTGATGAATCTGACAAACAAACAATAGAGTCAGACCCACCTCCCAGTATAGAAAAGTTATTGGAGACGGAACACCATCTTTCTTATAATGTTTTAAAATGAGCCAATGGTTTGGGCACCTTGAAATTCCAAGGACAACTATAGGGTGTAATGGAGCAAATTCTCATGGATAGTGGCAGCAATGACAATTTTACCCAACCCCGAATTACTCATTTTTTGAAGTTACTAATTGAACCAACTCCTCAGTTCAAAGTATTAGTGGGGAATGACAGAATCATGTATTATATTTATCTGCTTTCCTGTTACCTATAGTTGGAGCAGATTTAGTCATGGGAGCTTCTTGGTTGGCAACGTTGGGACCACATGTTGCAGATTTTAGCAACCTTACATTGAAGTTCTATATGGATGGAAAATATATCACATTGTAGGGCCAAAATTCTAATAATTTGTTACAAGCTCAATTTCACCAATTGAGAAGCTTGCGAAACACACATGCTATTGAACAATCCTTCATGCTGCAATGTTAACCACCAGAAGATTTCAAGGACCAATTACAAGGCATTCCTGATGATATTGAACCAGAGTTGGTTGTACTATTGCATACATACAAAAAGGTTTTTGATACTTCTATTGGATTGCCACCAGAAAGGAATCAAAATCATGCGATTAATTTGGTTCATGGAGTTGACCTAGTGAAAGTAAGGCCATATAGATACCCTCACCATCACAAAAATCATATTGAAATGATGATACAAGAGATGTTAAAGGTAGGCCTCATACAACCGAGCAACAGTCCATTTTCTTCTCCTATTGTCTTGGTTACGAAAAACAATGGGACTTTGCAGTTTTGCACAGATTATGAGCTTTAAATGCAATAACAGTAAAAGATGCTTTTCCAATGCCAACGGCGGAGGAATTGTTAGATACTATATGACGCGCAATATTTCACTAAGTTAGATTTGTGGTCAGGCTATCACCATTTTCTGATGAGGCCTGAAGATAGGATGAAAACAACTTTCAAGACACACCAAGGACATTATGAATGGCTAGTGATGGCATTTGGGCTAATTAATGCCCCAACAACTTTTTCATAGCCTCATGAACAAGATTTTTCAACAACAATTGAGAAATCAGTATTGGTTTTCTTTGATGATATCTTGATATACAGTCCATGTTAGTACTCACATTTACAACACTTAGAGACAGTCCTATAAATTTTGCAATACCAACAACTTTTTGTTAGACTATCTAAGTGTTCATTTGGATTGAGGGAGATTGATTACTTGGGGAATACAATTTCTGGTTTGGAAGTTGCTATGGACAAGAGTAAGGTGCAAGCTATTATGTCTTGGCCAGAACCTGTGAATCTCAAACAGTTGAGAGGATTTTTGAGGTTGACAGGTTAATATAGAAAATTTATTAAAGGGTATGCCACCATAACAACACCATTATTTGATTTGCTAAAGAAGGACAACTTCATTTGGAATGTCAAGACAAAACATGCGTATGATGATCTCAAGGTAGCAGTAACTCAAGCTCCTATTCTTATTTTACTAGATTTTTCGTAGTCCTTTGTTTTGGGAACGGATGCTTCAGGCACTGGCATTAGAGCAATATTGAGCCAGAACAACAATGTCCTATTGAATATTTCTCAAAGAAGTTGTCACCAAGAATGCAAAACCAATCGGCATATGTAAGAGAGATGTATGTTATACCATAAGCTTTAGCAAAATTTAGGCACTATTTACCGGGTCATCATTTCATAATCAGAACGGATCACAAGAGTCTGAAGCATCTCACAGATCAGTCAATTTAAACCCCAGAACAACAAAATAGTTATACAAGTTTCTGGGGTTTTGACTTCCATATTGAATACAAGGCGGGAAAGGAAAACTTAGCTGCAAATGGCCTTTCAAGGTCTTTTATGTTAGCATGGTCTGAACCCAAATCAAAATTTAAAGAAAAACTCAAAGAAGCAGTGAAACAGGATAACGAGTTACTGCAACAACTATAAGCCTATCTACTGAAAAAAAACACAGATGCTAATTTTGTTGTTAAAGAGGGAATATTATACAAGAAAAAAATAAGTAGTAATGCTTGCTGATCCGGGTATTATTAAAGACATTTTGGTGGAATATCATGCATCTCTAGTGGCGGGGCATGCTAGAATTAAAACAACATTAGCTCGACTAAAAAGGAGTTCCATTGGAATGGTATGAATGCGAATGTCACTAGGTTTGTGCAACATTGCTTGGTCTGTCAGTAAGCAAAATCTCAGAATACGTCACCTGCAGGGCTGTTGCAACCATTACCAATACAAGTTCAAATTTGGAAGGATGTAAATTCCTTTGCTTTCACATTAATTGTGGTAGTGGAGGACCGATTGTCAAAATATGGCCACTTTGTTGCTTTGAAAACAGATTATAGTAGTAGAATGGTGGCTGAGGTGTTCATGCAGAATATTGTCAAACTTCATGGAATGCTTAAATCTATAGTCCCAGACAGAAATAAAATATTTACCAGTCAATTTTGGCAGCATTTATTCAAATTATAGGGCACTTCCTTAACGATGTCTTCAGCTTACCATCCACAATCTGATGGCTAGTCAGAGATACTAAACAAATGTTTAGAAATGTATTTGAGGTGCCTCACATTTCAGAATCCAAAGAACTGGTCCAAAGTACTGGCTTGGGCATAATACTGGTATAACATTGCTTTCCATAGAAGTTTAGGGATGACTTCCTTCAAGACAATATATGGTAGGGACTCACCTACCTTGACAAGATACGATGCTGATGACTCAGACCCTCCTTCAATCAAGGAGTTATTGCAACAAAGGAACATTTTGCTCGATCAATTGAAGAAAAAATTAGAAAGAGCGTAGATACATATGAAGAACCAAGCTGATAAGAATAGAAGACATCTGGAGTTTGTCGTAGGTGACTTGGTTTTGGTTAAGTTGCAGCCATACAGGCAACACTCATTGGCTTTGAGGAACAATCAGAAGCTGACAATAAGATACTTTAGACCGTTTGAGATTATAGAGAGAATTGGGACAATGGCTTATAAACTCAAATTACCCCCTACTGCAATGTGCAATGATCCACTCTATGTTTCACGTTTTAGCCTTGAAACCAACAAAGGTGAAGGACTGTCAGGTGATTTTAAAAGTGGACAGCATATTTCGTAGGTGTTGCTCCAATGGGAAGGTATGCCTGAAACAGAAGCCACTTGGGAAGATGTAGCATACAAAAGCATTACCCTAATTTTAACCTTGAGGAAAATGTTTGATTCATTGGAGGAGGAATTGTAAGGGACTCAATAGTAAAGGGAAGAATGACTGAAGGACCAAGTTGCAAAGAGGAAGTATCAAAGTTGGTTGGAGGCAAAGGACACCTGGCACAAGCAACAAAAGGTTGGGACACGCATAAGAGTTAGATAGAGAAAATACCCAATCGTAAATGGGATGACTACGTGATTTAAGAATAGTGGAGGTGGGGAAAAAGGAGGGTAGTGTGTGTGTAACCTTTTCTCTATCTGTATTGAATTCTCTCTCTATCTCTCTTGTCTCTTGGAATTCTAGGATGCTCTATAGGTTATGATTCTCACTAAGTCCTAGCTATTGCTCCTGAGAATAATTTTCGTGGTTAATATGAATACATAGAGCACTATTTTGTCACACCCTATATTTTCCTACTGTGATATTTCCTCTAATATTACATTGGTGCTTGTATGTTCATTTACGTTCATTACAACCAACTATTACCAAACCCAACTCCTCTTTATGTTACTTCAACTCCTCCCATTGTGTAACCTTGAAATTCTAAAATTAATAAAAACCAAATATTATTGATATGCACAACAAGGTAATTACGAAAGAATTTTAGAAGAAAAAGGAAACCAAACTCATACATGTGAAAATATTTTCAGAAAGATCAAACTCTTCATTGATGTTGATACCATTAAACCAAGTTATTGATAACATTTATTTTTTATCATAATTTTAGGCTAATTGTTATAATGAAATCACTCTTTCTAAGTTTAGAACCTGCTTAATTCTCTATCTTATTATCATTTTGTAGGAACAACTGGCTCCAGAAGGGGGGGGGGGGCAATTGAATGGAGCCTAAACTCGATTCACTATAAACAGAAACCACCAACCAAGGTAAAAATATATAAGAACAGATAAAGTAATTTTATACTGGTTCACCCTAATCTCTTCGACTACGTCCAGTCCTCCCTTGAACAAACCTTTCAAGAGGTTCCACTATATCATAAATTGTTACAACAAGTACACAAACCTCTCCATGTTATAACAAGTACACAAATCTCTCCAGGTTATAACGAGTACACAAACCTCTCCAGGTTATCACGAGTACACAAACCTCTCCAGGTTATACCAGTTCCAATCTCCCCTTGAGATCAAGACCACTCAAGATTGAAATAAACACTCTCAAAAGAGAGAACAACGAAAGCTCACAAGGGTTTACTTCACAATGGTGAAGAATTACACAATGGTTTCACACAACCCAAAACTCTATATACTCTGTATAGCAGATTGGCAATAGACACTCATTAGT
>Ga0099824_1001115_pt1 | contig 36484 bp, 17 predicted proteins | sample SiratrowhiteBW_FD_76837 | JGI IMG/M metagenome (GOLD analysis project Ga0099824, IMG submission 76837) | Root nodule microbial communities of legume samples collected from California, USA - Siratro white BW | ecosystem: Host-associated > Plants > Roots > Nodule | place: USA: California... | reverse complement strand
TAACAGCTTAACGCTTCTTAGAGACACCAACAGTCTTCCCCCTGCGGCCAGTGGTCTTGGTGTGCTGACCACGGACTCTAAGGCCCCAGTAGTGCCTCAATCCACGGTGATTTCTGCATAATAAAAAGGATGTCAATCTCAATAGTTAATAAGGTTCCGTAGACACCAATATTAACTAGCAATGCACACATTCACAGGAAACAGTCCTTGGGAAAATTTGTAATTAGAGAATGACTTGTAAAAGTATATGGCAGGGTTAGGTTAGATATTCTCATTACACTAATATTCCCATATCTACATGAATATGCAATTAGCAATAATGTCAATCTAACAAACAAATGATAAATGGTATTGGGCATGCTTCAATTAGCCTTTTTAAAAATTATTCGTCTGGTTTCAAAATATAACCGGAAATTCAATAGTCTCATTGACATCTTGCAGCTAAATGGCTAACAGCAAAACCAAATTCATGTTACTGTTCAGCCAGCAAACTATACTTGAATAGTTTCTTCTTTTCAAGAGATAACTCTATTACAATTAAGATTAATATCACTATTAATTAACCAGAGCCATTCTATCTAATTTCTGAAATCACACAAAACAACAATTCAGAGAAGCAGTTACAATATCTAACACAAATTATACAAACTACTAAACAATGACATAAAACCAAATCAAATCCAACAATTCCGTAAGCATGTCTTATTACACAAAACAACTACAGACTGCATCAACTATATACCATTCGGGTTTGTCAATAATAAAAAAACTAACTTTCATTTGGAACGACACATCAGACCTATTGAAAAAAATTGAATAACTCAACTACAGATAGACATAGTAAATGAATGACCTGATTTTCTTGAGTCTCTCCAAGTCATCCCTGAGCTTCATGTCGAGAGCATTGGACACAACCTGGGAATACTTTCCATCCTTGTAATCCTTCTTTCTGTTAAGAAACCAGTCTGGGATTTTGAATTGCCTTGGGTTGGCCACCACAGTCATCAGATTATCCAGCTCGGCAGCACTCAACTCACCAGCCCTGAAAGTAGCACAAAAGCAAAAGCATCCAATGTCAAGAAAAATCCAAAAACACGCGAATCAGCGTGCAATTAAACTGACCAAACAAATTAAGCACCTCTTGTTCATGTCAACATCAGCCTTCTTGCAAACCATGTTGGCGAATCTCCTACCAATACCCTTGATCGAGGTAAGGGCGAACATTATCTTCTGCTTCCCATCGACGTTGGTGTTCAGCACACGGAGAATGTGCTGGAACTCCTCGTTCGCCACCAGAGCCTGCAATATTCATAAAAACAAATTCATTTACCGATTAAGGGTTCTTCAAAAATTGAACTTTTTTTAATCAACGTCGCGCACTGCGCAGTGAGGTGCGATGAGATGGGCACGTACCATTTTCACCGCCGAAGTGTCGTTGGAGAGTGACCGTCGCCGCCGCTGTGTTATCGGTGCTGGTTGAGTGAGGATCAGAACTCTAGGGTTTGTGAATGAGGGATGTTATATAAACGTGCTGAACCTGTTGGGTTTGTCTTGTGGGCTTAGACTTCAATAGCCCATTTATGACTTTAGTTTGGGCTTGAATTTTTTTTTATTTCTTAAAATCACCAATCTAATTTTAAAAGAAAGATACAAATTTGCTGATAAATTCTATATATTCATTTTTTTGGTTGAAAAAAAAAATACAACTATTTTCAAAATTTAACAACTTACTTCACAACATCTCACTTCAAATCTTGTGATACGTATTTTATGCTATATTTTTCTATTACATACTTGTACTTTACCGTATACCTACTTATATTTTATTATTATTTTTGAGAGATTTCATGTTATGTGATTCCCCGTGCCTCATGGAATACATTTTTAGAGTTACTCCACTTTTTATTTTTTTATTTTCTAGTTTTCTGATGCTTTATTAAAGTGAAATTCTTATTATTGTTCCCGAAAAATATTATTAAACAACAAATAAAATATTTTTTCTTGATAATATATATTTAACTTCTTCTAATATTTTATGTACATAATTTTCAGATCTAACAGTAAAATAATTTACTATTCCCAATTTTTGAGATTTTTAAATTATTGTTTATACGATTCTTTCATATTGTTTTATCATCATGAAAATGATTATGTGAATTAAATTAATTTTACCATGTTTTAATATGATTATATACTCACTTTTTAAAAAAATAAATAACTACCTTCAAACAAAATCAAAGTTTTTAAAATAATTTTTCTTTTAGAAGGTACTTTTTGGTTAAAAAACGACAATTCTTTTACTTTTAAGCTCTTATTTATTTGTCCGTACCTAAATTTTTTTTCCTATCTAAATTGATTAATAGTATGTCTAAGTGAAGTAATGACATTGCCAAATAATCATTAGTTTGTCTAACAAAATCAATAGTGCCTTCTTTATATATGTTTAATGCTTACATATAAAAGGAATAATTAAAAAAAAAAAGTGATTCTACAAGATATAGCAATGTCCAGTTTTGAGACCAGCCCAGTGCTAGAGTTTGACATTATTGACTAACACGTGGTTAAGAAATTATAAAAGTGATCCTAAACCACCCTGTTCTATGATTGTCACGTAATTAAGTTTTTAAATATAAATTAAAATAATTAATGATATTTAACAGTATATGACACCAAGATTGATCGGAACTACAATCAAGTGAAAATGGAAAACCATATATTATTTTCTTCCTAATCAGACTTATTTCAAATATACTGTTCAATTAGAAAATAGTAAAAAAGCAAAAATAGTCCACAATGAAAAAGATAGAAGATAAAAACCTACAAAATTGAAAGAGATTGGAGAAAAGAAATACTGCTAGAACAAACACTAGTCCAAACAATTGTAACTGGCTTTGATTACAAGCTAAATCAACATAAACATAACACAAAATGAGACAATGATGAAGAAAAGGACCTGGTTACAGCCTCGTCTATCGTTACTGTACAAGTCTGTTCTATTGAGACCAGAGTCACGAACAAGTGGGTGAAAACTTAGTTTAGCTACAATACATGCATGATACAAAATGAGCTTTCTATAAACATACTAGAATTATGACTGTGACTCTTTTAACAGGACTAGCATAATGATGTTGCTTATTTTTGTAAACACGTTAGTTCCATAAGCATCAATAACGTATGTTTTTTTTTTTCTACAAGTCTAGTAAAAAAATGTCACAGACTATGATGGATGGTTGCAGAGTTTGATTCCATTTTACATGGAGATAGTACAGCCTAACTCTTTGGCAGCGGTATCAAGAAAGTTAATGGGCAATCCAGTTGAAAGTCGGCTGTGAGCTTCCCAAGTCAAGCATTTTTCTATGTCAGCTTGCCAATCAATGGCATCCAAATTGAAGTATTGATAAGAGGGGTTGTGGGTGCCATTTATTCTCCGAGGTTTAGGACTAAATCTGATTGAACCAGTATGCAAAATGTCACGAAGAACCGATATACTCAGAGCTCGGACATGTGCACTTGGATGAGAAAGACATCTGATTGTAGCTGAGAGACGACACTGCATGCGATTTATTCACAAGCTCAAACATATCAGTAATTATGACAAAAAAAAAGCACAAGAGTTGTTTTAGTTTTGCACTTGATCGCCCTTTCCCAAATATGCATTTGTCTTGGAATCTAAAATTATATTTGCATTGTTTAAGCTAGATACTGCATTCACTAGCTTTGCTACATAATAAGTTCCAATAAGGAGAATTTGTTCACCTTTAAAAGGTTTGAAAGGCCATCTGCCACAGCTAATCCAGATTCTCCAAACTCGAGCACTGGCTGAACCGCTCTAGCTGTCGCTTCCAATAACTGGCCATTGTAATTATTAAAACATAAATATCAGTAAAGGTCAAGTATAAATAAAAAATATATGAAACAGCAAATCCTCCCTTCACAGTGCCACTAATAGCTGCTCGAAAATTCATGTTTGTTAGCACAAGGAAATAAAAATCATGATGAATTCATAAGATCAGTAATCTCATAGTCACGTTTTGATATAGCTTTCTCAGCATGTGTGGTTAATCATGTCTTCTGAGTCCACTAACGCACTGTATTTTCAGGGAAACCAAGTTTCTTGTAAGAGGATAAAGCAAAATGTAGTGGCATGTAGAATCAGGGCATTGTGCTATGGATAAGACTAGTAAACTTGTGCGGGTGTCGCCTGTTTTTCATGAGCTGATTGAACACTATAAAGAAGATTGTCCCTTTGTCAGAAACTTCACCCCTGACTCTTTAATGCAAAGAGTAAATCCTAATACTATGAAATGAGAATGGTGATAACAATTACAAGAGTGAGGGTGGTGAGAGGAGTGTGGAAAAACAATTATCCTATCTCTCATTTCTAACTTAACATCTGTTTCAAGCTAAAAAATACATTGCACCACAAGATAGAATGCGAAATAGGATAAGACACCGTATCCTATTAACACACTAAACAATAGAAGCCAGGATACAATAACTATCTTATCTCATCCTAGCGACCGAAGACACCCTTAGAGTTTTGAATTAATGAGCTATAAAAAGGGTTTAGTAGTTTCATAATTGAGTATATCAATAGTTAAGTGTACAAAAGGTCACTAACTTTTTTAATTCTATAAGGATGCAAACCTGACCTGAGAAGATAGTTTTGTAAGATTGAATTAGGCCTAAATTTGCTTTTCAAGATAGTGTCAAAGGTTATCCTAACAAGGTTTGTTAGGCCTAGATCATGTCACTTGTTATTGGACCACTCATAAATTTTTAATCTCACATTTGAGATTTTATGTTTTAGATGTGATGACGTGTGCTGGAAATCCCACAGCAACTAGAAATATAATCAAATTATAATATATAATTGAGTACAAATCTCGTGTTGCGAGTAATTTTTAAGATTGAGTTAGAGCTAAATCCACTCTCTAAGAGACACCGTTAAAGAATCATGGAAAATATTTATGAGAAAAAATTATGTATTATTGAAGGTTAAAAATGATAGAACACCAATTGCCTAATTAGATGCCCAGCCATTTTTTATTTTTACTCCTAATACATTACTTCCATCAGTTATTTTTTATAAATATCTATCATCAATAAAGTTTAACCTTGAACTAACTGCTAATACAAGATAAGTTATTTTCTATCACATATGCACATATTGATAACCACCTCCTATCCACCAATGGATCCTTTCAGGACCCACTTAAAAATTTTGGATAAATACAAAGGCGAGTAATTAAATGACAATAAATACTAAAATGCAAGTAAATTTCAAAATAGAAACACAAATATGGAAGCAAGAAATGAGTCAGTTTTCTGGTTTTAAGAGTGAGAATTAAGTTAATTCAGTAAATGAGAGCTAACTAATGTTTAGAGAAGCTAATGTTGAAACACACTACCTCCAGCTGTGGTAAAGTGCAAGCTTCTCCATCGACCAGCATCCCATCTGTGGCTCGCAGTAGTAAATCTGATGAACTTGCCACAATTACCAATGATTCTGCACTCTCGTGATTCCTCATAAGTTCTACAATCAATTTTACAATCCGCTGATTGATTCTCCACATCTTCTGCCCTAAATCATCATCCTTGGCAATCCAGGGCTGCAATTCCCTCTCCGCCTGACAAGTAAACAAGCCCAGGAAAGTGACTAAACAAGTAAAATGCAGGAAATAATAATAATAATAATAATAATAATAATAATTTATAAAAGAAATATATAACAAATAAACATCGGATAAACGAGATTGCAGTATCAGCTATAGAATTTTCTAGGCAGTAAATGTAAAAGCCAACTCCCATAGTTATTAGAAATGATAACTCCTAAAATTTGGAAATCTGCTTAAATAATGACATTTATGAAATCCTTCAAGATAAAAGTCATTTATGAAATTTCAAGATAAGACGAAATTTTGGACCTGAAGAACGACGGCAGTAGCTGCTTTCGTTGGGGAGGCTGATACAACATTGCATAAGGCATCAACAACCTACATAACATTAAATCCAAAACAGTCAATTATGAACCTTTTCCAGTAGAAATAGGGATATAAAAGAGATATTTGGATCCACACAATTACATTGCACACATTTATAACTGTATCTTATTATGTAGCTCAATAGCACAACTTTGTCAACCTTTACCAATTTGTAGTACTTAAACAAAAAACTAAAATGTCAATTCTTCGATACCTCTCACCAGTACGCCATATTATTATATAGTTTCATTGGAAATTCAGAAGTTATACCCAATATATCTCGTCTTGGTGGTAGATTGTGTTGGCATGTGTCTTGGCATGATGCTTCATCCAGTTTAATGTAGCGTTTTTTACTTGATCAACTAATCTGCCTTTGATGAGAACAACTGTCTAGATTTTTTCAAAAGAAATAATTTTCAATGCTAATCTTAAGGGAAGTTGCTTTATAGGCTTTCTAAAATTTCAGATCAGAATTTTCTTCAAATGTCTCTGTTACAGAATTTTGCCAGTCTTTCCCATGTTTCTTGTGTACACAGGATACACCTATTTATCCTCTGATAGGTTCGGTATAGTATACAAGAGAAGAAATAAGTAAGGTTGTTGTGGCAGCTGTATCTGAAATATATTAAATAGTCCAGGGACAGTTGTGGGAGGGGAACTTCTTGGGGAGAGAAAGGAATAGAAGGATTGTGGAAAGTGAGGTTCTCTCGAACAACCTAAGGGCGTGTGTACTTTTGTAGTCTATTCTTCTCTCGGATTCTATTCCTGCTACATTGGTAGGAATTGGATTGGAGTAGTGCAATAAATATTGGCAAGACCGAGTCTTTTATCACAATTTATAATATTCAGTTCTATCATCCTCAAACTGCAGTTCTGGCCTTTCGGAACCTAACTTCTATGATTAATAAGAACTAGGTGGTTCCATCAAAGAATTTTTCTTCTCAAATTCCACTATAGGTTAAAAACATACACAATTCAACCATTGGAAGAAAAAAGAATATCTAATAAGAAAAGATGATAAAGTTGCTGCGGTATAACATTAGTACTTGTACCTGTCTCCATCCCTGTTGGGCAGAAGTGCTTTCTGCACAAGGTTGAGTCTCAGGAGATGCAATCAACTTGTGCCATAGAAGTGAAACTACAGAGAAACATAATTCTTGTTTCTCTGCCAGCATGGATCTCAGAAAAATTTGTGCATTGCAATTCAATCCTATATGCCTGTCCATTGTGAGGAAGTTGGCTAGATCAGAAGCATCCAATGGAAAACCAGAGACACCTTTACCCAAGGTACAACCCGATGCTTCATTTGAACAAGGGGTTTTCTCAGAAGTATGGACAGGTTTTGACGGGAATGAATCTGCTGAAGGTACAATAGATGTCTGCCCAGGGTCAAAGCAGCTACTTCCACACTGATTCTGCCTTTTACTACCACAATAAACAAGAGAGTCCCTCCAAATAGGTGCATGAATTAAGGTTGCTTCTAAAGGCTCTGCCTTGTTCACTATAGATGCAACAGCTTTGCTGTGAATATCTATGAGATTATACAATGATGATGCCCTGGAGTGAATTTCGTTGTCCCACTTGCAACGAATTAAAACAGACAAAGCATGCATGCAAGCTTTGGACCTCCTAAACAGTTCAGAAACATGTGCAGCAACCATAGCTGCTGCAACAATCTCATTTGAGCTGTAACTCCAAGGAGTGCCGACAGAAGATGGCTTCAATGAAAATAGTGCCTCTAAAATTGCTAAAATTCTGTGAGTATGACGTACTGCAGAATCTAACCCATTTCGCAACTCATGGGAAGATCCATTTTGTCTAATATGGGAAGATCCATTCTGTCTAATATGGGAAGATCCATTCAGTCTAACAGGCTTGGCTATATCTTGAACATTGTTGGAAACTAAATGATTATTCCCCCGTGAAATGAAAGGGAACAACTGAAGCTCACAGGCAAGAGCACAAACAGCAGCCAGAACATAAGAATCAAACGCTGCTACAGGACCTTGCTTCTTCATTTTCCTATTTTTTGATTCTTTCTGGTTTTCAGATGTTTGTAAGTCCTCAATGATTTCCTCAGCTGGATAGTTATCTTCACCTCTTGGCCTCTTGCTTCCACTGAATTGCGCTTCATGACTAACGCAGACAGTTAAAACAACAAAAAGAAGGCGTGAAGCAAGCTCTACAGATGCACATGATTCCAAGAAGAGGGAATGAACCATAGTCCGAAGTTCTGCCACAGCAAGGTTTTTAGAGGCAGAGCCAATGATAGACAGGTATTTGGACTTTCTGCTTTGTTCTCTAGTGGACTCTGGTGGAAATGTCCTTTGAAGAATAGCTTCTACTGTAGCAGCAAATATTTTCATAAGACATGCCTCCGATGGGCTTCCCCGAGGAAGATATTCCAGGACCTTAAGTAGGGGTATGTACAAATTCCATGACAATATGGGAGGTTGTAGTGGGGTTGCAACTATAATTTCTGGAAGATCAACAGCTGAGGAACTTGTAGGAATCAGGCCATATGCAGCTTCCCAAATGGTGCAAATTCTCCATTCAACCTCTGGACCATGGGCACAAAGCATTGATGCAATGCCTTGGGCAGTAGCTTCAATAGAGGCTTCAGCCGCAGGAACTTCTATCTGATCAACAACAAAGGTTTTAGATTATAAGTGTATAGAAAGAACCTACATGCATAACTGTACAAAACAAGAATAACATTAAAAAATGTTAACCGAGAAAGATGAACACAACCTGCTTTTTATAGGAAGAAATATAACCACCCAAAGGTTCATGTTGAACTTCAACTCCATCAACTTGTCTAAGAGGAGGAAAAAGTAATGCAGGCTGTGAAAGTATACGGAAAAGCAGAGCAGCTGCAGCATCAGCAGCTATACCAGCTCTCATGGACATTGCAGTCCCTATTGCACGCAAGAAATGCAAATGCATCCAATTTCTAGGAAGCTTCATTAACATAAGAAAAACACGTCAGTCAATTGGTTTTAAATCTAAGTTTCTTCAGATGAAAATATCAAAATGCGCAATAGGATGCTATATCCTGTAGCTAGTAATCCCACTACAATGCACATATAGCATTGATACTTGATGTTGCACTATTATGCTAGACACTATATACCTTTGTCTATGCTATTCCTCTCATCGTTATTCCTAAGTCTCTACATGAAGCTCTTTCTCATCAGAATGGCAACACATTATGAGGAAATGACAAAATTAGAATCTAATCAAACATAGATAAATGTTCCTTATCTTCATGGAAGTCCATTGTTGGAGTCATTGGGTTTACATTGTCAAAGTTAGTCCAAATGGAAGTATTGATAGACTGAATGCTCAATTGGTAGCTAAAGGCTACACCCAAGTGTTTAGCCTAGATTATTTCTCTTCTACGTTTAAATAGTCTTTGTCCATGTCCATCTCTTTTCTTTGGCAGCCATGCAAACTAGTTGTTTTATCAATTAGCCATTAAGAATGTCTTCCTTCATGGAGCATTGGAACTAGAAAAGTATATGGAGCAACCACCTTGTTTTGTTATTTAGGTGGGATGTTACGGATACATATGTCATCTTTACAAGGCTCAATATAGACAAATTTAAGAAAACTACCAGATCACCAACTATTAAGAAATATAAAACGTGAAAGAAAATCTAGTGAAAAAACAAATATTCAACAATGTAAATGAACTAATGCACCACCTGAGTCAAGCCATATGTTAACTCTTCAATAGAAATTGGGTTTTGAAATAAGTTGCATAACAGAAATTTTAAATGAAAACCATAATTGTAAAAATGCACGTTTCCATTAATGTCAGCATTGCAGTTATTCTCTGTCTATCAGGATTATGCTTACCCTTATGCCAGATGCATAATCTTCAGCAGCTCGAAGAAGCTCCACAAGCTGCACAGCAGCATCAAGTGCATCTGGAGCCCACGATGGAGGTGCTTCTAGGAGTCCAAGAAGAAGTCTTTGTGTAGCACTTGGAGTAGCAATTGCATAATATCTGCAAAGGTTAGGTGTATATATATTTTATCAGGAGGATGAACTTATGAACAACTAAAAACCAAGAAAGGTATTGAAGTTCAAAATAACCTATGAAATAAACGAGCATATGGTTCCAAAGCTGGTAATCCAGCAACTAGATGCTCGTCGAGAGCAGTTGTTGGAGGAGGAAGCAAAAGTGCAGGAACAGCAGCTGCTGTTAAAGTAGCAGTCTCATTGCGAGCAACTTCATCATCACAAACACTTAATATTACACCAGCACCATTGGCAACAGCCCATCTTGGAGTTGAAGGAACTAGTTGAGGATGCTTCCCAGAACCACGAGAAGAAGCTTAAAGATGAAAGAAAAAAGTCATCTTGTCATATTAAAAACATAAACATTAGTGACAACATGATAAAGATAACCTTTATTAATAAAATTTGTTGACAAATTTTTATATAGTTGTTCAATTAAATCGAACAAAATTAATTTCTAGTCTCCTACCAATGCATCGAGGATATCAATCACACCAGAAGACTTGTGTTAATAATACCATTAACTGCAATCAGTAAGTGCATAAATGAAGAAAGAAAAAAACACAAAAATATACCAAGATCACAAATAAAATAAGAACACAAAAAGTTCAATATATAAGAACTAAGATTAATGATTTTTTACATTGTATTCTATTATTATATTTCCTCATTAAGTGTTCTACTATTATATGGCTAACAGGATGTAATAGCTTTGGCATTTGTAAAATTCTTTAAAACTAAGCATTTCAATTTCAGTTGGCCATTCTATGATTTCAACAGTTAAATAGAGTGGCTAAGCGCCCACAAACAGAAACACTAATAGTGTGTTTGTATAGAGGTAAAAGAATTTAAAATGCTTAATGAAAAATATGTTGTTAGGGTAAGAAATTTTAAAAGAAACCAAAATTCTATAATTTTATGAGAGTAATTGGATTGCTCAAAATAAGAAAATTACAAATTCCACCTTCAAGGTAAAAATTTGAAATTCTTCATATTTTCAAATTCACATCTCTTACCTTCATATTTTCTCTTTAACTTGATTTTGGTTAAGGAATCGTTGGCTTGGCTCACATAGAAACATTGTTGAGAGGACTACTTTTCGGTTGATGGTCACTAGTGTTTTCTTATTGAAGTTGATAAGAGTTATTTTTGTATTTATATTATTAGGATTATTTTTTGTTGCTATTGTTCTTTCTCACTCAAGATTTTCTTTGGCCAATTTCAGGAAAACTACTTTTGACAATTGTGAACTACATTTTTCTTTTATTGATGCTTCTCATGACTTTTTTTTTTGTCAATGTCTGCAATTATTACTTTTTCATCATCGCCACCAATATTATTTTTTGTCAATAGTTTGTTAGGATTTTTTTTCCTAATGTTGACTGGCAAAACTTTCGGTACACATTAACTGAATTGCATTTCCCAACGTCACCAAGGGAACTTTTCAGCCAGAACCGATTGAAAAGTTGACAAAAAAAATCCAACTGTAATCATAAAAATAACCTCAATCGTGGACATTAACAGTAAACAATAACAATCTTGCCTGGCATCAATTGAGAACAAAAGCTTTGTCAATGCCAATTAAAATACCGATACTTTTGAATTATTAACAATTGTTTCATATTTAATTAATTTCTTGCATTTAGTGGTAACTGAAATTCTTTTATCAAACGAGAAAAATAAAACTCAATAAATTTAAATTGTCTTATCCAAATAAAACATTTGAAAAAATGAAACAATTTGAAATGAGATCAAAATTCAATGTATTTAAATGTCTAAGAAATTGTGAAATTCCCTATCCAAACACAAGGTAAGGATTTAGATTGAGTTTTCCTTTTTCAAATGAAATTTCCCAAAGAGGTTTCCACTGATGTTGTTACTACGGCTTTCTATTTAGTAATTTGTACATTTTCAATCCTAAACGTCAAAGTGCCTTCTTATACTATCTCTTTCCTGCACAGAACTTTCTCTGCCTTCCCTCATTTTTGCATGCCTCGCAATTTGGGTATATTTCTTTTAGAAACATGAGTGCATGGCAAGATTATCAAAATTCAGTTAATTTAGCCATTGCTCATAGTGGTTGCAATTTAAATGTAATTTTCAAAACAAAAAGCATTCAGTAAAAGTATAGTTGAAATAGTTTTTTACTCAATTTCAAACACTTTTACATTTGTTTTCAAAATCAAGAAAAAACAATTTGTAAATTTAGTTTAGTTTAACAAAAAAACATATTATTGCTATCTTTGTTGATACCTTATTGTTGTCATGGCATCATTACCACCACTTTCACCACCACCTCTACCACTACCACCATCATTGTTACTCGCTGTTTGTGCAACATCATTATCGTTATTAGCACTACCACAACTCTCATCACCATACAAACATACCTTTAAACTGTTTTAGCATCATATCAAAATTTTTAACTAATTTATTTTGTAAAATTAGAAGAAAAACTATTTTTAAACTAGATATCATCCTAAACTACAAACTAATTTTTAAAAACAATTAAATGCTTTTTAATGTTTTCACTACTTATTCATTTGTAAATTTTTCTTAATAGAAACTAAATACAATTCTAGAAATGCTGGCATTATATATATTATTGTTATTGTCAAAATTGCTTGAGTAACTTTTTTTATTTTTTAATAAAAATCACATAATATGCATCACTTAGAACCTTGACATCCTATCTAGACCGACAGCCCAAGATTCAACAATCATGTATCATTACATGGAAAGATGTATAAAAGAGGAAAAAAATACACACCAAAAAATGGAGGGACCAAACCAAGCTCGTGTAAAGAAACAACAACCCTCCCAAAGAAAAAGCTATACAAATCTAAAGTCTTAAAGTTGATACCTATTAAAAAAAATCTAAACTAACGATAAAGTAAAACATTAAACCAATTAAAGTCTAATCTATTTTCATTCTCAATGTTGGCAAGAATGTCGATAACGATTGCCTTCACGGTATATATGGGGGCTTGTGTCTTATATTTCCCATTTTTATGATTTTTATATAGTTTCTATGTTTAATATTTATTTTGTCAATTTATATTTTTTTTCTAAATTTTCATTTTTTTAATTATTTTTTGTCTGTTATAACTATTTTGTGTTTCAATATTTTTTTTATATTGGGAGAGTTTTTGGTGGGACAAGGTAAGTTGCAGTAATTGACTCATTTTCAATTAGCATCAATTTATAAAAACTAACCAAAAAAACTGAATCTCAAAACTCAACAAAAACTGGGTTTAACTTTTGAAATTTTCAAAACTTAAAAATGAAAATCACCCCAAAAGGACCCCTGTAAAGTCACAAACCAGAGTACATTATGCTTGATAAGACTGCAACATAAAAATCATCTTGAAGTCTTAAAATGGAAAAAAGAATGCTTAACTTATGTGAAGATAGAATACAATTAACTATCTAAATCAGTTTCAAGCAATTTAATTACATTAACTGACTAAACTTAATTGCCCAATAATTTCTTCATATCATATTTGGATTAGCTGATAAAAAATGGTAGTGATGGAAGATAGGTGTTAGAAATACGATGGGGAAAGTGAACCTGAAGATTTAAGGGAAAAGGCAAATCCACTGCATATAGTTAACCAGTATATAGTGTAAACATAAACTCAATCTTTGGTTAAAAGTATTTGAAGTAGATTTTAAGTATCTTGGTTGATCAAACTCTCTACTTTCTAAAGATTGAGTTTATGTTTTATATATAATTTTGTTCACAAATTATTGTGGTGGATAAATATCATTTTAAAAAACAAAGACAGCATTCTGTATTAAATTATCAAAAATCATACCAGTTGATGGAGGTTTGAGTTCTCCTGCAGCATATTTACCCATAACACCACTGCACCTGTTAACATACAGCAAAATAATGGACTTAAAGCAAAGATGCTCAATACTCGAAGCATAAAAAAATAATTCAAAAGATTATACTATGGGAGAGTCAAATCATGTAAGCTGTTTGATTTTACCAAGATAAAGGAAGAGATGAGAGACTATAACCATACCTAATTTACACTACTGAGAAAATAAATGAAATTATGCGTCCCTGAACTTAGTTATACTACATTCCAATACAGGAAAGCCCTAATGAACATGAGTCAAATGCTTTCCTTTTCACTGTTATGAAAGACGATTTTCAGCTCAACCATATATTTTAATCAACAATCAGGAAAAGCTGCCAACAAGCTTATATCTCAATTGGCACCCATTTCATCCTTTTCGAGTGGTATGTAATTGTTGAGCGATGAGAGTCAAAAATGACATCCATGTATTTAAACTACAGATTTGAACATAAAAGCATAGGTTACGGGTCACTAGCACAATTGGCGAGTCAATGGTTGATTCACATATTTAGCTTGTTGTATTGGCAGAGCTATGGTATCTCTCTGAGTATGGAATCATTATTTGACTAGGGTAGATCTGGCCTAGCTTATGGTTAGATTAACTTCTTACAACTGACAGTTGGGTCAAACAGTGCCGATAAAAGTTCTTACAAAATAAAAAGTTGCTTTATATAAAAATTATAGATTACTAGCTTTTTTGAAAAGCTAGGGCGAGGAGCTTTTTTCAACTTGTGTGAAGCTTGCTTTGGAAGCTCCCCTCGATGACACTCAACTAAAAAAGAGCCCACACTAAAGGTCCTAATTCGCTCCATAATCCCCACCAAGGCCCTTGCATGCCCTCAACAAACACTCCTACTATGGCCGCTGCATCATCATCAACATCTCCTTTGCCACTGACCCTCACAAAGCCACATGTCACTCATTCAAGGAGAACAATTACAACCACTATGATTGCTGCAATTTCATGTGCATCAAGCTCATTGGAAGGACCTTAGAATGAAGCTCTTGGGCCTCACCATTGCATCAATATCAGCTACCACATGGGTTGAAAGCAAAGTCAAAGTCGTAGCACAACCCGAGGCACCAAAATGGAGAGGGATTCTTGTAGAGGAATAGGAACCAAGGAGAGGGAGACAGATTATACAAAGGGATTGGCAACAACGGACAAAGGAGACACGAGAGCCTCAGAAGGGAGAAAGTTGTGAACGAGGATCAAGAAATTGAATCAAGGAGTTCGTGAAGAATAGAGGATGAATAAAGTGTTTCTCAAAACTTCAAAGATGACTAAGGAGTTCATTATAACTCAAATTATCTTAAAACAAATTTTTAACTTAAAAATAAGTTTTGCAAATCCAAACATCTTTTAACTGAAAATTAAGTTCTAAGAAAAAAATGAAACATATCCAAACAACTTTGGCTTAATAATTTAAAAGCCTTTTTTCAAACTTTAGCTTAAAAGCAACTCACATGCTCAAAAAAGTTTGGCTACATACTCTCAATTTCCCTCATACCACCATCAAAATGGTTTAGTTGAACCCAAACATAATTGGTTTGGGCCTACCATGTAGATTCATGCTTTCATGCCTAGAAGATTTTAAATCCCTATAACTTCACTAAACTTCACGTTCCTCTACATAAACATCTTCAAACAATCCCCTAACTTCATGTTCATCAACTGATCCAATCCAAACCACAATAAGGTAACCAAAAAATTGACAACCAAACAAATCTGAGAATCAAATTTTCTTTTTCACTGGATTGGATTAGTTTTAAATTCCTATTTGTAAAACAATCCAATCCAAACTGAACTATACAAGCATTACATTTTACCCATACTAAAAACAAGTTATTCCATTTTTCCTCATTTCTTTAATCGTAGTTGTTCAAGTCAGTAGTCCCTTACTCCCTTGTCTAGTTGTCATTACACTTACCATACCCAAATCTAATCATGTGATACCCAAACCACATGCCACCATCATTTGTAATAACATTTGTTCTCCAGTTAGAAACCAGAATAAGAAACAATTAATGCCTAAATTAGTTAAGGCTAAGGAGAGAGTCAGGCACTTTAGTAGTTCAAATTTCTCCTAATACTCCATCATTTCTCCATTTTATTTGATGCTCAATAATGGACCTAATGAACTACCCCAGATTGAAATCATTGGATCAACACACTTAAAACTCCTTCCCATTAAGAAACCACTGGTACCAATTCAAAGCCCAGACCTCTAGTGCAATCACCAAAGCATCAAGCTTTTGACTGCTCGAACCTGATTTAACTTAACGTATTTCTCACCCATAAGCATCATCACCTTTTAAATATCAAAAGCTCCATTTTCCTGCTTCTTGTAACGTACTCCTCTCCCATCATTTGTATTGGGAACATGACCAATCGCTGTGACTACTATCGACTTCTTCCTTGTCATTTCTCATCAATGTTCATTACCAACAAAAAACGCTTGCGGTTGTGAGTTTTCACCTCTTGTAATATCTACTTAAACTCGTTAGTCTGCGAAAGGCTCTCCTCAATACTATGCTCTAAACCAACAACTCGAGAGTCCATTGTAGTGCATCTAGAGACTATTTGAACTTTTGAGGTTGAGTGCTCCAATAGCAGTTGATAGATACAAAAACAAATGAAGTAAAATCAAAGGCAAATTTCTATTATCGAGGAAAATACTAGCTTGCATTACACATTTTTCCCCTACTTACATACACTTATTATTTTTGTTTGGGGTTTCTATCAAAATCATAATCACAACACAATGAATTAGCATCTCTTCTCCAATGTATCTCTTCACCAAGTAAACAAGCATACAATGAGACGTGACTTTCAATGTTATATTTAGCAGTGCATGTAATACTTTTTAATATTTGTAGACTCTTAAAAAAAACGAGGATGACTCCAGTCCAACACTTATGTTCAGTTGTTCTTGCTTCCTTTCAAATATTATTGCCCCGTGAACATCAAAATTCAAATATTTATTCACTTTCTATATCCTTAGGTTCCTCCTCATCTTCCTCTCAATGAAGAGTTCCATAGGACCCAGTCGCAAGGTTTTGATGCCTCTGACAAAACCCTGGTCTACCCTTGGCATTACAATTTTTATTGGTCCAAATATGTATCTTGGTGATCCCAAAATAAATGGTGATTTCTAGGTCCAACATAAGAGTCTAATACCCTAACTTAGTTCAAGTTTCATTTCAACTAAAATCTTTAGGCTCCAAACCCTATGATTTGAGCTAGTTCTGCCTCCCATTGCCCTTACAGTAGTTCAAGTCAATCAAAGCAATGTTTCCTTGGCTCCCAATTATCCCAACAAGACAAAGCACAAGGAATTTGATCTTTTCTTCATTCAAGAAAAGGAGTTAAACAAACAAGTCAAGGTGTTGACCTTGTTACAACACTTTATTTCTAACTTTCTAGGAAAACATGTTATCCACAACTAATTCACCACACTACAAATATATCTCCTTTCAATAAGAGAACTTACCAATTAGCATTTGCATATTCGATAACACAAGCTTGGACCTTATCTTCATAGACCTATAAGCTCCATACACATTGTGATATTGACAATGATATACCATGCAAATTACACCAATGATGTAGTCAAGTAAGTAGTTCAATTCCAATTATTATTTTTGCATCTCTTTCAATCCAAAATTAGATCCCCAGATTTGGCAAAAGCATAACTTTTCTATTCAAAAAGGAGAGAAGTAGCATATCATCCTTGAACCTTTTGATTGGACTCATTCTCATATGAGGATCTTCTTCCAATACAATATATCTAGTTCAAAATGTTTTGCTTCTTTATTGATAATAGTAGATAAATTACATGGATTTTTGTCATGAAAGAAGTTTTCCAACTGTTTATAAACTTTTATTACATGATTCAAACTCAATTTGGAAAATTTGTCATGCAATTGTTCTTTGATAATGGCACATAATACAGAAACAAAAAATTTCTAAGTTTCTCAATGCAAATGGCATAATTCTTGGGCTAGGCTGTGTTGATACCCCAAACAAAATAGTGTTGCAAAAAAGAAGAATTGATACTTTCTTGAAGTTTCCAGAGCATTACTCTTCTAGATGTTTATTGGATTCACGTCATTCATCCCATGAATGGCGTTAATTCAATACAACAAATGTCCTTTCTTTTCGTTCATATTATGGACAGTCTACTACCTTGCTCTTCGGTTATAGTACCTTTGTTCATGTTTAAAGCCTCAACCATGGAAAGTTAGACCATCAGGTTAAAGGTTTAAGAAGACCATGTATACTCAAGCATGGTTTGGAAGATTCACCCAAGTTTTGTATCCATGGGGTACAAGCACAGTCAAGGTGATAACTCCCTTATTCATAAAGCATTCCTGTCATGGCAAACTCACACTCCTTCTCTATGTTTTTGACATGGTCATTGCACGTGACCATGACATTGAAAAGCAGATTTTAAGCAAGAAGCAAGCAATTCAATTTGAAATGATGGAGTTGGGAACTTAGGTACTTTCTTTGGCAATTCAAAGAAAGTATGTACTTGATCTTCGTGAAGAAATATGCAATTTGGGTGCAAAACATTTGGAGACCCCATCGAAAAAAGAACCACAAGATTGGAAGAAAGAAGAAAACCCGACTAATAGATTTGAGACTTTTCATAGAAAACCATATGATTTGTTTCATTGATTCTGAAAGTAAAAGGTGAAATTACAAGGATTGACTTGTGTATTTATACAGTCAAGCTAAATAAGCTTGTTAATAGACAGGTTCATATTCAATTATCATGAACAAATTGGTTAAGATCAAGTTATCACAAATTGCTTACAGTTATACAAACAAAAGGAAATTATACAATAGACAGATGTTTGTTGGGTGCTAACACCCCCAATCAAGTATACTCTATTAACACACTCACCCAACAAGCCCATGGTGGGTGAGAGCTTGGCCGGGATGAGGGATCATACACTTTGGGCTTGGACCTCATCATATCAAACTTGGTTGCAAAGATAGCTTCAAAATGTCAGCATATTGGTCAGATACAAGGACATGCACAACTTAAATTTACTTGTTGAGAACCTTTTCTTAAAAAAAAAAAAAACAAACAAACAAACAAAAGTCAAGCTCCATATGTCTGGTAGAATCTTGGAGGACTAGATTATGAGCAGGAGAGACAACACTCACATTATCAAAGTGAATGATAGGAACAACATGCATCACTCAAAGTTCAGTTAGCAAGCATTGAAGCCAAGATACTTTTGCAATAGCAAGCACAAGGTTGTGGTATTCAGCCTATGTGTTGGATCACGCTGCAACTGATCAATTCTAGGACCACTAGATTCCTTAGCCTAATATACCAATAGTAGAGAAGTCTCAATACCAAAGACTGGTGGGAAAGATCGTCTATTTATCTCACACTAGTCTAAACATTGCTCATGCTATGAGTGTGGTAGGCCAATTCATGCATGATCCCAAAAGAGACACTTGTAGGCAGGAAATAGAATCCCCTAATATTTTAAAGTCATCAAGAAGAGAACTATTATTTACAAGGTACATTATCCATAAAAGGTACAGAAATGCAAACTCTGTCAGGTCAATTGTCGATTGAAAATCATCTCAAGGTATTGCATGTTCTTTTGGAGGAAATTTGTTGACACGAGTAAAAATGAAAAAATGTAGTTGCTTGATCTAATAATAAAGTGGCGTTGACCTATGGCACACAATATATTTGAGATGTTATGGATGAAGATCATTCTTAGTCACTTTAAGTATGAGACTATTTTATGATAATAATTTGGCTATTAGCTTGCTCACAATCCCATACAGCAGGACAAGCTTCTAGAAATTGACCAGCACTTCATCAAAGAAAAGTTGGACAGTGGCCTTATAGACAACACCCACACCCATGAGAACTCAAACTAGTAAATGTATTCACCAAAATGCTCCCCCCATCACAAGATTCTGTTAACTAACTACCAAGTTGAGAATGATAGATATTCATTTAACTAAAACAGGTGCAGTAAATATCTTCGTAGTAAACATCTTTGGTATTATTAGAATAGATAAGTATCTCATGTCTTTAATATTATTCATATGTTCCTTTTTATGTTAGTTTCCCTATTTCCCTTAGAAGGCATATAATAGGGGACTACAGCTCGTATTACAAACACAAAATATATTCAATTATTCCTTCTTTTTTCAAGTGGCAATAACCAAACTTCAAAAACTAATAAACCATGGTTTGAAAGTCAATCATACCACAATTAGTACTTTAATTTGGTTCTTGAAATTGTGAACCATGAGATATGGTTGAGTTTGAGGTCAAACCTTAAACTGAACCATGACACCCTTAGGACATGCAAGCAAAAAGTTAAAGCATACATGCATACATAATTAAACACATATGCCCAAATAAATTGATAGAGCTAAACTATTTGTTACTTACTAAGAATAAATTACTAAGAAATACTCACCACCGGAAATAGTCACTTCTAATGCCTACTGGTGAAGCCAACAATATATCAGTAATCCAAGGAGACAATGGCCTTATAGGTTTCTTCTCCTGATGTGTCAAAGAATTATGCACAGATTTCCCATCAATGGGTTCACTAGTTGTGGCATGACTGCCACTACTGCTTCTTTCTGTTTCACCATATTGTCTTTCTATTTTGTAAATAGGGCGATTATAATGAGTTAAAATACGCAAAATTTCACCACATGCCAGAGCCCATTGTTCAGAGTATTCATTCTGCAAAATAATACACAAATCGAAAATAATAGAGAACCTCTTCGCAGACATTGAAGTCGGATAGTTGCTATATTAAATCAATTTAGAAGATGAAAGACATCAAAGCAAGAGACTTCTTTTCTTTCAAAGGAATGAGCTAAATACCTGATTTATTTATTTCTCACTGATTCTCCTACAATTTCTCTACAAATTCTACTTGAATAGATTGGCACATATTTGAATAACTGATTTACTTGCTGTTTTATTTCATTAATAGAAAGATTTGAATTGCTGTAAATTAGTCATGTATTAGGTTGTATAGCTATAGGCAAAGTTTCATCATATAATATTAAAGATTCTTATTAATGGGATTCTATGAGAGGCTTTCAGTCAAATTTGATAAGTAGCTATGAAACAGGGGATTATACTTATACCTCAATTTTTGGGCAGACTGAAGATATGAAAGAAGCAAATGGAGGACTAGCCTTATCATAGACTAGTGTCCCATCAATAATACATGAAATAATTGGAAGCACAACGGCATGTCCATGCTCTGGATGATGAAGGACAAATGTGGCTGGATGTAATGTAAAATATAAAGTTATTTCGCATAAGATAGAAATAAATTCGTGGTAACAACATAAATGTTGAGTCAACCATAATAAGTCAAACTAACATGAGAAAAAGCATAAATACCCAAAACATCATCAAAGAGAAGACTCTCCTTGGACGGATAACGGTTGCGGATCAACTGCCAAAATAATATAGAAAAGAGTGAGTGGCATTTGATAAAATTCATTGGTTTTCTCGTGTAAAATAATAATAGTAATAATAACAATAATACAAAAATAATAATTTATATAGATTTTTTCTCTTCCAGTTCACAAGGTTCATCAGTAAATATGGGTGCATTTATCATACCTCAGCAATATCGTCAGTAAATTGTTCTGATGTAAACTGAACGAAGTATTCAACATATGCAGCAATTTGATCCTAGGAAAAGCAGAAATGATAAGACAAAAACCAACAAAATGGAACAATAATAAGCTTTCAATGCAGCAGAACTAATCCACATATTTGATTGAGAAACAACTATTTTCAGCTTCACAATTTACTAAAAGACTATTGATTTTTCACTATTACAGTAACACTGAAGAGTTTCCAATTTATTACATGTATCATAAAACACTAACTTTAATCAAGAGATAATAAACAAAGACGGCATTTAATATGGTTATTTAGCCAACTTGTGTAAAACTACGTAGAGAAAAGATTACAAAACAACTGATTATATCATCCCATCCAAGGCAATTTTTCATCAATAGAAAATATATCATCAGACCTCAAAGAAATTTAAACACACACACACACAGAAATTGCACATCAAGTGAAAAGCCCTCCAGCCTATCTAAAGTCCAGTAAAGAGACCCTGCAGAAATAATTAGTTAAGATAGCCAAAAATATCATTTAAATGATGCAACTGGGAAAAAAAATATCCTTAAAAGATTGACAGTGGTCTAAACATAAGCATTCTGCATTTCACTGCAGAATCTTGTCTATTATTAGTCATTACTCCCACCAAAACCTTTGAAATGACATACAAAAATGTTCTCTAAATTTTCATGATATTCAACAATTCCCAAAAATACCAGAGAATCACAAATATCTAACAGCTGGACAGTCAAATTTAAATAGCTGCTAGTCTCATCGTGGTCCCATATGTATGCTGCTGATTCATGCAAAGACTACAGTACAAAGATGCATCCCTACATATCATTCCAGTCATGAACCAATTATCTCTCGACAACTCATATTACATTCCCAACACACACAAGTGCCCTTTGCATTTGGATAATGCATGGGCCCACTAACATTGTACTGAATTCAACTTTTACATTAGGAGAATGGGAGCAGTAAGGATCAAACTCTAGACCAGTTGGTTGTGAGGATCCAACAATATCATGTCATGAACTACCTATTCCAAAAGCCAAAGTTGTTCGGTAAAGTCACGTGAATGGGTTTTAAATTACATACCTAACAATTCCATTATCAGTAAGTTGAAACTCCTTCACTTTTAATCTTTCGGAGAGGTAACCAGTCACTAACTATTTTGTTGCTACATGAATTTGTGGATATGGAAAGGTTTCATCCTAGAGGCTATAGATAAGCATACTTGGAAACACCAAAGAGTTAAGCAAGCCTTCTTGTGACCAAAGAAGGAAACGCAGACATATGCAAGGCGTCAAAACTCACCAACGCATATGACTCAAACCTTGTTAACCTGCTTCCTTTTCATTGTCATAGCCCATGTCTCAATAAATCAAATAATTGCAAGGATTTTTATACTCACAAAGTTCTCTGGTAGGAAATTTTTTTCTGGATTGCATTAGGTTGAATTAACTTATGGGAGGCTGATAATTGGATATTTCCTCCTTTTTTCAACGTGGCATTTTCAGTTAGGATCTAATGACTCAAGAATTGACAGGCCACATAACAAGTTTTGTAGCACATGTATTAGTTCAAACAATTACACTATAATTTTTCAGAAATACCTTCACGCAAATTTTTCAACAAAATTTCAGAAAAATATGAATACACTTCAGAAATATAGGCTAAGCCTATTATATCCAACAATCCCTCTCAAGCTAGTATCTCAAGCTAGTGCATATAAATCATATACCAAACTTGTTATAAATATAATCAATTTTAGGTCTCTGCAAAAATTTAGTGAAATGTTTGCTAATTGATTATTTAAATTAACAAACTCGATCTTGATGTCTCAAATACAATCTTTTTCCAAATAAAATGACAATCAATTTCAATATGTTTGGTCATTTCATGAAAGATAGGATTTGAGCTAATATAAGAGCAGTTCATTATTACATGAGTGTCATTCGAGTGACCTTTCCAAATTGCAATGCTTTAAGTAACTATTTAAGCCAAATAAGCTCACAAGTAACTTAGGCGACTATAGATATATATTCTGCTTGCACAATAGATCTTGCCACAACATTTTGTTTCTTACTCTTTCAATAAATCAAATTATCACCAATGAAAACACAATACCCTAAAGTGGATCTTCTATCAATGGGAGATCTTGCCCAATTAGCGTCTCAATAACAAACAACTTTAGTATGGCTATTAGGACCATATAGTAACTCTTTTCCAATAGAACCTTTAATGTATTTCTATATACGAATAACTATATTTCAATGATCCATACATGGAGAATTAAGAAATTGACTCAGCACATATATAGCAAAAGAAACATCAAAATTTTCCAACCAATCTTCTTACTTCTCATGACCTGAAAAAGGATCTCTCAGGTTAAGTAGGAGTTTGGCATTAGAATCCATGGGTGTATCAACCGATTCTGAATTTATTAACCCAATTTCCTCTAAAATATCCAACGCATACTTCCTCTGAGAAATAACACTACCATTGTTGGATTGTGCTACCTCAATCCTCGATAGACATCTGAGTTTGTCAAGATCTTTGGTCTAAAAGTAATGACAAAGGTGTTATTTTACCTGAGGGATGTCATGGTGATCATTGTCTATAAGAACAATGTTATCAACATATACAACTAAATAAATACATCTACCACTCAAGAGTGACGGTAAAAAAACTGAATGATCTGCCTCAATGTGAGTCCTACCAAATTATTACTGAACTTTCCAAACTAGGCCCATGAGGCTACTTGAGGCCATATAAAGATTTGCAGAGATAACATACCAATCCAAATGAGTCCCCTTGAGCAACAAAACCTAGAAGTTGCTCCATATAAATTTATTCTTGCAAATCCCCACTACGAAAAGCATTCTTGACAACCAGTTGATAGAGAGACCTTCTTTGAAGAAGAGTCATGACTATGAATGAGCTAACATAAGACATCTTTGTCACCGGAAAAAAAGTATCACCATAATCCAAACCAAAAATTTATATATAACCTTTGGCCACAAGACAAGCTAAACGGTGGTGTGGCCGGTCAAATCAACCGCGGATGCAGTGGCAGCAAGGACAAAAAAAAAACACGTGGGTTCACCGTGAAATAAGGTTTTAACCCTAACCCTAGCTCTAAATACCATATTAAGATAAAGAGAAGAGATCCAACAAGTTCAAACACGTACACTATAATTTTTTAGAAATACCTTCACTCAAATTTTTCAACAAAATTTCAGAAAAATGTAGAGGAAAACAGAAAGAAACTTGGAAAATACTCGGGGGGAATTTCATTTGGTTGAATACACTCACCGTCCATACATTTTTCAAATTCAATCAATCGATATAAAACAAAAAGGGATGATTATTTTCTGCAACATGAAGTAACCAAATAAGTAGCTAAAAAAAGTATCCAAGTGCAATCTAATGTTTGATATAGGCATGTATGTAAGGAAAAATAATTATAGATAAATCTAATGCTTTACAAATTAATGTTTTTCCAGATTATTTTAGAAAAAGATATCATAAAATGGGAATGATATAACTTCTCTCCACAAGGACGTTGCAACAGTCAACAGCGCCACCTACTGAGCTTTATCAAACTTCAAAATATATTAACACCAAAGTTTCTACAGTCATACGACATAGGGAACATAAACTACTTTCTCATCCTATTTATTTATGATAATATTTTACCTCTGTTACAGCACTCGTACGTACATAAATTAATTTTAAATTTGACTTGACATGCTATTCCCAAATTTATTTTCAGATATTTGAAAAATATCATAATTTCTGTTTTAAATTCTTATGGAAAACTCCTACTCCTCTCGATAAAATAACAAACCATACACTCTCACAAGGATATGCCAACAGCCAGTAAACAGTGCCACATGAAACAATTCTAACAGCTAATGATGGCTGAACGCCAGCACACTCATTGGTCACAGGATGAGAGTAAACCAAAATGATCATGTGAAAGGAAGATCCTAATCAAATTTATTCACTTTACAAAAGTTTTACGAGATGGCGCCTCTACCCCGAGGAAAATATCCCATGTTTTATAGTGGAAAATGCTACTATTATATTTACTGGAAGATTAGCCATGTCTACTTCGGAAGGAAAAAACGAAGGTAAATTCCCCAGTGAATATGCAATACTTGGACTAAATATCATAGTAAGCAGACATATAGAAATTTCATTTCTTAACTTCTGAAGTCCGAGAAACTTTATTCCAAACGTTGAAACATTAAACAAAATATTATAATTATTATCATTATTCTTATTATAATTCATAAAAGAGAGCAACTGACATTCAATTACAAAAGAAAGGGTTGGGGAGGGGGAATCAAGAGTGAAATGACACCTTTCTTTGTTGACCATCTGGTGGGGGAGGCCAGAACAATGAGGAGAACTGAAGACGGTCAATCCACTTTTCACTGGGAGCAGCCATTGAAGAAGAAGAAGCAGACATCTCTCTATTTTGAAGGTATTGTTTCCTTCTACCTCTGACAATCAAAAGCAATTATCCAAATTCCATCCAAAACATGCTACCAATCAAGAATTAAAATATCGTAATTCACCATTCCCTGTTCACATGGCCATATACTTTTTACCTTAGTAATCAATCCATCACCAACATCCACCAAAACAATTTTCAGAAAAAAGCTTTACTTTTGACCGAGAGCAAGCACATAGGAACACAGCCAAATTCATCTCGAGAAAACAGTAGATACAGAGCACAACAACTAGTTGCCCTATGCAGCTAGAACCTGTATACTTTTCAAAATTACTAGCGATTTCTAAGTTTGTTTTCACTCTAAAACCATTATAAAACATCAAAATCATTTCCTAAATAGCGAAATCCAGAAACACGGATAAATCTGAAACAAAATCCTGCCAAACAGAGCAAAATCAAATTTAAAAAAAAAATAATAATAAAACAAAAATAGTAGTGAGAATAATACTTTGTACTAGAAATATTGAATTTCCCTCCAGGCCTCCTAAGATTCAAAAGCTAGTACAAAAATTAAAAAATAAAAATAAAAATAAAAAAGTAAGCCCCATAAATATCTAACAACTCAGATTCACCATACAAAATTTTCTTTAAAAAAAAAGTAAGTTAGAGAACCGATGAAATCGACTCCAGAAATTAACACAAACACCATGAACAATTATTTTAATTTTCATGCAAATCATACCTCAACAAAAATAAAAAAAAAATCAGGAAAAAAAATGTACCTGAGTCCTTTCTGTGCAGAATCAATTATGTCAGGAAGCAAGGATGCAGATTGAGAAGGTAAAACGATGCAGATGAAAAACTGGAAAATTGTGGTGTTTTATGAATGAAAATATTTAAGAGGTGGTGGTTCAAGGGGGAAGGCAGAGTGAGAAAGAGAGAGAGAAAGAGTAAACAAACACAATGGGAGAGAGAAAGATGGAGAAGATCTTTAGGAGCTCTGAGAAGCCTAGATTGAATGCATACGTGGCAATGATATTTTCCTCTCACCTCCCACCCCGTGTCACGTCATGTTACTCTGCACATTCATCTTCATGTATCCACATCCATGCTCACCCATCATCATCGCACATACTATATTTTCACCCTGCCCTTATTTGTAATTTCACCTACTACTTTAGTTTGCATCTTCTGTAATTCTGTTAAATAAGTCCCTGTGGATAAAGCAGTTTGAGAAAAAGTCTTTATAATTTAAAAAAATTGTAAATAATTTATTTAATAAGAATAAAATTACAATCTTTTACATAGATGAAAATATGTTATATATAACTTAAAATAATGTTCAAATTACATTTAGATATGATATTAACTAGGAATGTAAATAAATATTAATGTATACATGTAAGTTAATAGAAAAATTACACGTATATTTATTATGAGTAAGCAAAAAAATTATTATTATACCAAATAAATAATACCTTATTATTTTTAACACTGTATATTTTAGTTGCAGTTAAATTACTCCAATTTAAATATCCTTCTCTTTATGAAATTGTGTAATTTAAGTTTGTTTACTTGTAGGTATAATGAAGAGGGGTGATTTTTATTAATCATCCCAACAATTATACCAAGTGATTTTATTTATTTATTTATTATTTTTTAATCGCATACCAAGTGATTTTATTTATTTATTTATTATTTTTTAATCGCTTGTAATAAGATGGTAGACTGTGTTAGAATGTTGTTGAAATCCATTTATCTTTTTAATAAATGAATATTTTTGACTTACTAAGATTATTTATTGTAAACTATGATATTGGTTTCTCAATAATATTTTTCACATGTTGATATTTTAGTTAGAAAGATTTAATATAATTTTATTTCCTATATTTCCTACAATATTAGTTCCTATTTTTGGTTTTAGTCTTTTATTAACATGTGTTTTTCACATGTATTGATTGAAAAAACCGTATTAACTTTTATAAGTATTCTTATCTTAAATTGTTTAGCGAGGTGAGAAAAAAAATATACAATTAATTATGTTTTAAGTTTTTAAAATTTGAATAATTTTTATTTTAATCTCTCAAATTTTCCAAAACAAATCATAGTCTTTCTAAATTGAAAATTACGATTTTAGACTAAAACACTGATAAATGTTATGTTTGGATAACTTATTTTAAATCCCTTCATTTTAAAATTATATCATTGCTTGATCTTATAATTATCTTAAGGTTAAATTTTTTTTAAGTAATAAAAGTTAGCTTTTATATTTTTATAGTATCATATATTAGAGAATGTTATTTGATAAAATTGTTTGATTATTTGTTATGTAAACGTGTTGGAAGGACTACTTAATTATTTGTTTTGATATTGGGAAGGTTTTTAATGTTATATGTTGAGAATTGTTTGATTGATGAAAATTTAATAATTATATATTTTTTTGAAAATGTTGAGATATTAGATTTTTATATAAATATTTAAATATTGTTTTTGATGTTGAAGAGGTTTTTGAATGTTGTAAAATGTGGAATTTTTAAATCATATATATTGATGTGAATAATGGAATAAGTATGAATTTGTAATCATACAGTTTGGATGATTTAGTTGTGGTTTTATTGTGCATTAAGTATTTGCACCTATGTTTTAAAGAGAGATTATCAAACTTTCATTCCTGATATATAAGTCATATAAGTCAGGAGACTAAAATATTAGGTGGTGAGAAGGGATTTCATACATATTTGGGACTGCAATTAGACACTTCATATTGAATGTTTAAACTTTATTCTGATCCTTATCTTAAATTTACTGGTAATCTAAATTTTGAGTATTGGATTAAATGTTAGTTTTTGGCAGAGTCTACTTAATATGTCTCCCAAAATATGTATGTTGGATCTCTTGTGTATGATCTATATATAATATATACAATTTATTAGAATGAAATTGAAATTTAGTAGTTGTTAAACTTTGTATATTTATGTTTTTCCATTAATTATAAATTTTAATTATTTTATTCTACCTACATTTTCATACATTAAAAATTATATCGTGTATATAAGACAATGATACATAAACATATTAAAGAACTTAAACTTCTTCGTATATAATAGTGTAATAAGTAATAAATTTACCTTATACCTACCTTATATGTAAATATTAACACTTTGAATTCAATATATTTTGAATTTAATATATTTTGATATGTTATATTTTCTCTATAGCGTAATTTATTTTTCTATTCTCACTTTATACCAACCTTCTAAATTATTTTAAAATGAGATGAATGAATTAATTTCCCTTATCTCTAATCCAAAACTCTTCAAATTAATTTTTAAAGACTAAATTGAGTTAGAAAAAATTTTCAACTTACTCTCAAAAAACTCTATTAAAAGAAAAATGCATTATTATCAACCTCTATTATCATAAATTAAAATAATTGGTTATAATTGGTGAGGATCACATATGCAAAAGTTATAATATAATCGCTCATGTAAAGTGTACAAATAAATAAAAATTTAAGATTTTTTTTTTTAAAAAAAAGTTATTTTATAACAAAATCTGATTACGTCATATAATCCTGATTTTTATGTTTTCTAAAAAAGATTTTTGACCAGAAAAAATTATAAATGAAATCAAAATTCTATATAAAAGTAGAAAAAACATGTGAGAAGAAAAAAATATAATGAAACTATAAGAACTAAAAAAATAAAATTTTAATTTATATTTTAAACATATATGGGAAACGTGAATCTTAACATTTCAATTTTATTGGTTTAAGCGACCTTGATATTACTTTATTATCCTCAATACTATTTATGAAGTGCATGTGCGTATATATAACTCTAATCGTTCGTTTTTAATATAAATGAAATTTTTATTTATATATCAAACAGAGATATTAACCTAATAATTATAGAATTGGTGGTGGATCTTACAAGATTCAATCCCCACATTTAATACTTTCTTAAACCTATTCTATTATTTTTGCATGTTACTTTATCGTCACATTAACTCAAGACACTAGGCAGAACTTTACTGTAAGAAAAAAAATGATAATAATTTCAAAATGTTTAATTACTGTTTTTGTCTCATCATTTATTTATTTTGTTCAATTCAGTTTTGTATTAATAAAATCTTCAATCAAATTATTCAATTTAAAAAATGTAACAATATAGTTTTGTAAGTAGTAAATGAAGTCCCTTGATTAAAAACATTAGCAATAGGATCATTTAATATAAAAAATTAGCACTTTTACAAATTATCAATATACATTTGTTATATATTTTGTCACGTGTAAATTAAAATTGCCAATAGTGATTTATTAACTATTTTGTCGTTAATTGGATGAAAAATTATTTCATGGTTGAATTTTCAAATGTTGCGATATTTAATCAAACATTTTATTAATAATATAATTAAATAAATAACTAGATAAAAAAATCAATTCATTTCAAAATAATTAAATTAAAAAAACTAAAATAACATTATCATATTTTATGAATTACAAATAGAAATAACTGTGTGTATTTAAATTAGCTGAGTTACAATGTTTTAATTGATATATAATTGCACAAATTTTAAAGTATGGGGACTTTTTAATAGTTGTATTAATTATGGAAACTTTACTAAAAACTTATTAAAACTATGGGAATCCGTAAAATTTGTCCATACTTTTAAGCATTCTTTGATTGTCACTCGTGTCGTTAATTATAATTATATATTTCTTCGTGTTTATTTTTTTTGTCACATTACGTATATTAGTATTTTTTTTTTCTTTTTCCTTTCGTTATTGGTATTCATACGCACCCTAAAACCGAATGGATCTCAAATTATATATGTTCCAGTCACAAAGACACGTGAACACATGTAAAACTATAGGAAAAATTAATCACAGTCACTGAACTAATTAATTAAACCAAAGTAACTAGTTCAATCGTGTATTTAATTATAAAATCACAAAAGATCACGTCAAATTAATTTAAATCGTCGGTTTTCATTTGATGATTACAACATTGAACTTGTGAGTGTGACCATATTATTTAAGGTTTAACAACCATGTTAGAATAGACTTTGATTTAAGACTTTGATTTAAGTTTACTGTTCAACTCGTGCGTGAGACTATATTGTTTAAGAATGGTCCGATAGTAGGTGGTCCAATAACTATGTTAGGATGAACTTCGATATCATGGCAAGAATTGAACTTTAAGCCTGACTTAATATTAGACTATATTGTTTAAGGATGATCTGATAACAACCCTATAGCGGGTGGTCGTATAAGCCCAACTAACCTTGTTATGATAGCATCTCAATAAATGAAATTTAAGTCTAAATTAATCTTACAAAACCATATGATAAAGTGAAATTTACATCCATTTATAAAAAAGACTTTATTTTTAATAGGTGTGGAATCTTCAACAATTACAATAAACTCTCATTATAATTAAAATTTTAGTTTTTACTCTTCTTTTTTCGTGATACAAATATATTACAAAATTATTGAATATTTGTGTTAAATATTCTAATACGAGTTTAAATAAAAAAAATTAGGTGACATATAAAAAAAATCTATACACTCAATGCTTATTATTACGTATGGAAAAATATGATTTTAATCTTATATTAATTATAAATAAAAATATTGAGAGAAAAAAAATACTCACAGATCCAATACTAATAATCATTATCTTACTAATTAATTTTATAATATAAAATTTTCCTTGTAATAAAACTTTTAAATATTAATATGTCTGGAGAAAAAAAGAAAATAATGAAAATGACGAAATTGGGTTCGGTGTGATTTGATATTGGAAAGTTGAATTATTGGAGGGAGAAAGGGTGAATAATAGAATAAAATAGTGGGTGAGTCTTTGTTGGTTTGTTTGTTTGGTGCGTTGCGGTGTTGTCGAGTGCACTGTGGTAGATATTTATTTGTGTTCTGAGAAAACTAATGTGAGGTCGTTAGGGGGAAAGTTGCTACTTATATTACCTCATTCATACCCTTCCATTTTTGAAGTTATTCCAACTCACATCAATTGCCTTTCATTCTGCTGCTCCTCTTTACAACTTTTGCTTCTCATAACTTTCTCAATTTGATGTAAAAAACAGGATTTTGTTTATATTAAAAGAGGAAAAGAACATGACCCAATTTTCCTTTTCAAAATTTAAACTAAGATGGCATTTCAAAAGTCAACCAAAGCCATGGCAGACATAACTTATATTCTTGACATATCAGGCAAAAGCTTAGAGGCTCTTTCTTTGTGGTTGACTTAAACTCATTGGCTTCTCCAACCCTTCTTTTTCATCAAACAAAGAAACCATTTTTTAGTTCATCAAAGAAGATCATTCGTTTAAATTTGTTCAAAGTGGGCAAATATTGATTTAGTAATGGGTAGTGCATTTTGTATTTTCTTTTTTAAATTGGACACGTTATTTGGTGCTGGTTGAAAGATACCCTCGCTAGCTGCTTAGTGCTACTTGACATGGGAGATTCTTCTTTGTGTAAAGTGGTTTCCATGTACTATTTATGTGTTAAATAATAAAATAACCTAAACTAGGGGAAATGCTTTTCCAGTTGCGGTTTTCTTTTCTAGCTACCATAATTATGTAACTTCAACATGTCCATGCCCATGTCTCAAAAGCTTCAACATAATTATGTGACTTGTGTTTTTTCTAATATTGTTTTCTATCTTCTCGTGTAGACTAGAGTTTCACATATTAAATGAGTTTGGTTTGAGTTTACCATTCATTCATTATATGGGGTTGATTTTATTTTGTATAAATATATACCACAACCAAAATAAAAGATACTGATAATATTGGGAAAAAATAAACTATATTTTGACAATTTTATTACTGGGATATTTTGACAAAAACTCACCTTATTATCAGTTGCTCAAGAGATGTCTATTATTGAAAATCAATCATAATTTGATTATTTTTCCTTTAATTTCACAAAACATCTCTTTCTCAAATTAACTCAACAAATATTTAATAATACGTTTTAATCCAATTAAAAACAAACACTCAGTTTATTCGTTAATAATATGTTAACTATTCATTCATACAAACTAAGTACAATATTCAACGTATATAAATCCATGCTGTCCAAATGCATGTACAAGCCAATATAAACAGAATTACCTAAATAGATAAATATCAATAGTAAAATCACATATGTATATTAATTTCAATAATATAATCAAATGTTTTCAGTATCCCTTTTAATCCAACTAAATCGTAAATCATAAAAATATAACCGATTCCACGTCAAATCGTTCATGGGTGTGTAAGTCAATGTTTATAGCTAACAATTTATGAAAATTAATTAAATTTCTTTACTTTTGAATACTTGATTTTCGAAAGTATATCAACAACAACAACGTACAGAAAAAGTCATAGAAAAGTATTCACTTACCGTAAAAAGTTAATTTATAAACTAAATATATCATTAAAACTTAAACTAACTAAAACTCATATTTTGCTAAATATAATATCATGCATGTAAACAATATAAAGATCTCAAATTTTTAGGGAGGATAAAAAATTTCTTTAATTAAAAATCATGTTGATTATTCTTAACATACAGTTGGTAATCTTCATGACCGCATAAACTTCTTAATCTTATTTTTTTAAAAATAAACATGTGTCATTATATTTTACCTTAATATTTTTTAAAGTTTTGAATTACATTTTATTCTATTCCGAATTTTTAAAATATTTTTTTTAAATATGTAAATTTATTTTAATATTTTTTTAATAAATCCAAATTTTTATTAGTTTATTTTTCAACTCCAATTAATTAAACAATCTTCCATCCAAAAACTCGTCAAATTTCATCTAAAATGTAAACTATCTTAAAAAAACTTCAGTACTGAAACTTCAGTGGTACATCTCACGAGTTCCTTTCAAAACAAAAAAGAAAAAAAAAGGCTTACAGTATTTTATTTATTTTTAGTTTTTAAAGCCAACTTTTTACCTTTTAAACCTTTCAAATCGGTCCACATCTTAAACCAATCATAAAGTTCTAATATAAAAATTAAAAATAATATAAAAAAAAAATACGAAAGTTCTAAGCATAAAATGTCTGACCAAAATACTACATTTGCTTAATTCTAAAATATGGAAATAAAAGTGAAATAAAAAGGAAAAAAAGAAGAGAAGTATCATTTCTTTCACTTCTCTAGGCATACAGAAAAATGAGTGCAAATTATATATTTTTATATTAATTTAAAATATTTTTTGTAGTTACAACTATTTAATTATACAAAACAATAAAATAATAAATCGACTGATGTACATTTTCTTGTTATTTGAAAACATTTTGCATGTAACAGACTTATAAAAAATATTTTATTTTTTATTTTTCCTAAAAGAAAAAGATATCAATTTAAACTTCTACACGAGGCTTTCCCTTTAGATCATTGCCTAGTATTTACTGTATATAATATTTTACACAAATTCTTTATTCACCATCTATTTATTAATAATATTATTAAGTTGGAGTCAACAAGAGTGTAGAGTGACGATACCAGATTCGGATTTGTTCATGTGAAGAATTCTTCAAAAATTTCAACATATCCCTGCCCGGGAACCCATCGCGCTGCCATGAGATGACACGTGGCATATCAGTGGCTGGGAGCTACGGGCAGCATTTGGGTCAGCTAAGAAATATCTGGTGGTGGAGGCACGCATCCCTAGGATATTTGTCTTCCTGACTCGCTCCGAGTCCACCGTGTCCACTCGCTTCTCCCATGCCCAATCACCTCTCATTTTAAGATATACGCAAATCTAATTCCATCGCCTCCCTCACTACGCTTACCTTCTTTCACTCGTTCAAATTTTCAGTGGGTCCCACCTCTGCACCATCATCATCATCCACATCATGTGAACTCAACATGTATATATTTTCTCATAAAACTATTTAGTGTGCATATGGTTTAGCTGCTTCATTTTTATTGGCTCCCTTAAATGCCTTGTCTTCACATGCTTTGGATTCGTGCTTTTCTTTTGACCAAAACACCCTTTTCTGCCTCGGGGTTAGTTAAAACGGTTTTTCATGCAGCTTCCTTGTATTTTATTTGACGTTTAAAATTTGAATTCTTATGTGGAAAATAGAAAATAAAATATTTATGATATTTTCCGTTTTATCTTTTTCATTTTGATATCACAGTATTAACAATTATGTTGTGATGAATTATTTTAATAAACTAATTGTCTGTTTTAGTGTAAAAAATAACTACTTCAAGACCAATGTCAAATTTACCTTACAAAGTGGTCCCATTAAACCTTAATGACAAACTCACATGCTGCCAGATATGATTTACTCACATGCAGCAACATGATGAAAGTTTTTCTGCCGTATTTTAAAATTAAAATAATACAATATCAAGTATATTACTTTTGTTTATAGAATTGATTATAATATGCATTAATAAAAAAAAGCTATTATAGTTTTGTATATAATTATTAGAAGAGCATGAAATTTTGGGAGAAAAGAATCTAGAACGATGAAAGAAGGTGGTCGGTTACGGAACGACGTTAGCCAGGTAGAATTGTACACTTGTCAGTTTGAACGCCCAAACAATCTCTTACCGTAATGGACTTAACGTCAAATACTTTACATTAACAATGGCATGGTGTGACGTACACCGTACACGTGTCCATAATTAGGGTGTTAGGTGCTTTATGTGTGGGCTCACGCGCTTCAATCGTCACTGTGTCGGCAACTGATATGCTATTATAAAGGTTTTGGGCGGCTTTAACCTACCAATTAATCACTCTCTGATGTAACGTTTCACTTCGTTTTCCATTATTAACCAAATACCAATCACCATGCTTTTCACTTTCCTAATTTTTTTTTTATTTTTTCTTTTTCTGATCACTCTCATATTTTTCCTTGTCTAATTATCCTCAAACTCTTGCTTCGCTGGTTAAAGAATGAAAAATTAGAGCATAACCGAGGAAACGAGGAAACAGACGAAAGTATTTTTTTTTTTTTTTTGAATGTGATAGCAATACTGAATTAGGAGAGTTGGGCTGGAATGATATGAATCCGAAGCTGTTTCCCATTGTAAGGAGTTTGTCTCAAATGGTGATTCCTCCGTAATCTGGCAAATCTATTTATTAGTTTTCTTTTTGGGATTTGGATCTCAGAATAAATTTGTAAGTTTAAACTGAAAAGCATATATTGAATTGTAAAAACAAGACTTTATATAAACCTGTTACAAGGAAAATAACATAAACAAGCTCCACGTTTACCGTTCCTAACAACGTGGTGAGTGGGTCTAATACCAATTCAAACAAACAGATTGCCCTACAAACCAGGGCATTATTAACAGAGTAAATAACCAACTAAGCAACAATAAAAAAAAAATCCTAACAGTTCTAATACTTCAACATCCTCCCTTAAACTGAACTGCATCAGTGCATTCAGTTTACTTTAGACACTACACACATCCCAAGTTCATCTCGTAACTTCAGGAAGGC